>MDTC01238139.1_pt1 | contig 58770 bp, 47 predicted proteins | sample 811181 | NCBI WGS metagenome assembly MDTC01 (sample SAMN05326644, study PRJNA326480) | marine metagenome | isolation source: seawater | place: Pacific Ocean: North | collected 2011 | reverse complement strand
GTAAACGGAATGGTAGGTTTGTGTAGTCATCATATACAAGATAATCCACTATGCCCAACCATTTGGTAGCATCTGATGTCCATGCACCATTCCATTGTTTGATTTCTGGTTTATATTCTATAATAGGTCTTTTAGCTCTTCTGCTATCACCTATTATCTCCAGATAATTGAATTCCATTATTGAATTTAAATATTTAATATCATCTTTATGTACCCAAAAATTGGTTCTACTCCAGGCTGATCTATATGGATCAAGACGGTTTACTACATGGTAATCTTTCTTGGCTAATGTTGCCTGTTCACCGTCCCATAAGCCATCGTCCCATAGTCTCCAGCCACGAACTTTAGTCTCAATCTCAGCTGGTAAATCATCTCTTATTCTGCTTCCGAATATTCCTGAACGTACAATAGTATCTGTACCTGCTATCTCGCTGTTACGTACAACCGTTTCAGATCCGTTACGTATCACTAGAGTATAGTCATAGTCTGATTCATTAATTGGTAATAATTTAATATTGCCATTGTTTTCTATTGTGACATAATATATTGAATTATAATCAGTTAAATTCCAGCCCGGTACTGTACCGCTTATCTTTTCTGAATTAAATTTAATTAACATTCCATCAGTTAGGAATACACCACAGTCATCATCCAGGTTCCAGAACTCCAGGGCCGCCGGTTGATTGGGTAACGTATTGAAATCATTGATAATATCGAATGGATTAGTCTGACGGAAGTCTTTATGATAGCCATCTGCTGACCAGCGTGACAGAACTAACGCTGAGCTCTGATCCCATGTGCCTTTAATGTTCTGTGCATAACGTTGTACTAGGGGATATTCTATTCTGCTGTCCACATCATATGGTATTAATTCAGGATTTTCCCCTTGACCTGCCACCATATATGTGTTATTAGTGTCCTTGAATCGGATCAGCATACCATTAAATGGAGTAATTACACCATTTGAATCAGTGAATTGAATTTTTCTCTTGACATTTGTGTCAAAATTTGCTATAATAGTATTATTATTTGCATCGGTATTGTATACCGGCATATCATACACCCACTGGTAGTCCTGATAATTGGTGAATTTATCCAAATCTATTGGTGGATTATACACACCTCTGGTTGTACTGAACGCTTTTCCATAATTAAATGATGTACTTTGGTTACTAATATGGTTGACAACGTCATTCCATTGTGTTATACTATTGGTATAATTAGTTATTGCGTTGGAGGTTGCAATGCTACCCTGAACATCCTTGAGATCTCCCTTGGAGATTAACTGATCCAGAGTGACATCCATGAACTTCTCATTAAGAGGAGTACGGAATACTTGTGGCAGGAAGTCCTGACCACTGGGATAGCTGACTGGTCTTGAACCGATTCGCTTCTTATCGTCGGATGGTTTAGGATTGTTTGCGTTATATTTTGCCATTAACTGTTACCAAGGTTGCTTGCCGAATCCACTATATCGATATTGTCTACACCGATATCTGGAATTAATATCTCATCTGTTTTAGTACTGATCTGGAATAGACTACCAAACTCTGACTCAGCATCAACTGGTACAATTACTATTGAACTTATATATCCAACCAATTGGTTATGTATATAAGCTGAAAGTTCTGTAAAGTAGAAGTTCTCTCCGAAGTCCCAATTTGCTAATGCAAAGTATTCACCGATGGCTTCCACTATTCTGTTTCTGATCTCCGAATCTGTTATGTTGGTGCCGGGTATACGCACCACTTGAAACTTGGCTCTATCCTGTAGGTTACTCTTCTCACCGAATATTGTTCTATATTTTGCTGGACGATATATTACACGATCACTCATTGCTTTATAATCATCCAGGTTATAGAATAATTGTTTAAGCTCTGCTGTAGTTGGTGGGAAAGGTTGTTCCACATTACCTGTTGTATCAGTTAACCAACGACGATAGTTTACATCATAGTCTGTGGTTAGACAGAATACATCAATTATATTTGTGAAACTTGGATCTATTATCTGGTTTGTATCTGGTTTATGTGTCCATTCGAATCTTAAATCCTGTGATGTCATTGTTAATGATGATGACATATTCTGAAAGATGTCCGGAGCATCGGGCCTGTCATCATTGTTGACATCAACAATACTTAATAATATCTTATTATAGTTGGTTTGTTTGTTATTGTCAAGAGCATATCCTGCCACAAACCATTTAAATGTCTGATTATTTTGTGTATTAATAATATCGATAGTATCACGATTCTTTTTACGACTCTGTTCATCCAGTACATATTCATTTGATATGTTTGAAAATACTGTGTTGTTACTTGTGAATGTGTAGCGTGATGTTCTATAGTTGATAGTATAACGATCCACGCTGGCATCATAGTGTACATATATTAACCAACTCTCAGGATCATCTCTGGTAAACGAACCTGGGAACGCTGAGTTAATAGGATCCTGGATTGCTGGTGACTGCACACTTACCTGTTGATTGTTTAGTCTATCATCCACGTCCCAGGTTCGTGTTACATAATCATACTTAATACTAAAGTCCTGACGGTTACGTAGGAAACTCTCAAGAGTTGTTTTAGTTGCACCGTCGAAAATTCTGTTGAATGGTGGATATATTACATCAATGTCATAACCATTTGGTATACTAGCATCCAGAGTAATTGCACCCTTGCCAGTTACTGTACGCCCTGTGGCAGTACCTATTGAGTTATCCACTCCCATACCACTATTAAACACATTGATGACCCTTGCCCAGGCATATGTATCTGCGGCAGGATCCTTGAAACGAATCATTGCACCCACACGCACATACTGAAGATAGCCACTTGCTAGATCTCCCACACGTTGCACAATACCTGGATTAACATCTGATGTTAGGAACATACTGCTCTCACTCACTCGATTGGTACTATATGTAGTAGTATCTGTTTTTAAATTACTAAATGCTGTGTTGAATCTATCATAATACAGATTCACAAATTCTGAATCATTCAGGATTGGTCTTAAATAATATTCCAGCACAGTCTCAGGATTAGTTCTGCTTATGCTTAGAGTTTTAACTTGATCTGATCTGTGTAGGTGACCATCTGTGCCATACACTATTAGATTACTGTACGCACCTGTTGGGTCTTTGAGTTCCTGATAACGACTGTGACCACTATGTGTTCGTGCTATGGATTTAATTTTTGTTATTGCTTGACTCTTAGTATATATGAAGTTTGAATAGTCGTCGCTGGTAATCATACGGTTCTGACTCGCATACGCTCGTGGTGCTTTGGTTTTAATATCCTCAACAGTTTCAGCTGACTGAGCTGTTGTTACTGTTGATTTTAATTCCACACCCAGCTGAGCTGTATATGTTATGTTGTCATCACCCACGTATGATATTGAAATTCTGTTGGTGTCTATGTCCGCTGGTCTTAACACATATGTTTCATCTAAACTTACTCTGTACCATACACGAATAATACCTGAAGGTTGATTACCGAATGCTGAATCAGCAAACTTAACGGTGATCTGATTATTCTCTCGGGTATATACTTTGTAGATGTCACGAGTATTATTACGCAGTGCATTGTATACTTCATTGTGTCCATAAGTATTATCCACTCTGTTCCACGACTTGAGTACACGACCAGCTTCATCCACTGTCTGAACAAACACGTCTTCCTCATTGATATTGTTGACATTTATGTCGATGGTTTGTCCTGATACTGAGCTGTTGATTACTGTGTCAGTAAACTGTAGACTACCCTGTGCAAACTTAACAAAGAAGCCTGTGTTCTCTGATGTTACACCACGTCCATCATTACGATATACTATAGTGAACGAACCATATGGATTGGGTTCAGCCTCTACAAGTTTATCAGTTGATGTATCGAACCCAGCTGATACTATATCAAATTGAGTGTTGTTGCCGTTGGCAACGCCACTCGTAGTGAACTTTACTTGTTCGCTAGTGTTATTGACATCATACCATTGTGTAGTAACATTGTCTTCTATTACTTGCTTCTTGGGTGAACCATACTTGTTGCTACTTGAGAATAAACTATTGATTACAGCTAGGTAATTGTCTACTCCTGTACCATCCTCAAAGCGAAAGTCCTGAGCTCCCAGGTTAGTACCATCACTACCCACTACAGGTTGTGTAGTACGAACTGAACTTATCTTAAGCAAACCATTTGCTGAACGATTACGTACAGGACGATAACCTAAAAAGTCTGCCAGTTTAAGTACTGCCTCTTGTCTTTCCGCTGTTGATAAAAAATTGTTACGACTGTTTAGGTCGATTCTGAAACTTAGGTTGTGTGCGAACTGAGCAACTATATCTAGGATCGAAACGAACTCAGAAGATTCAACCCAATCTGAGTATGATTCCGGATAGGTTTTTCTGACATAGTCAACCATTGCTGTACGCACTGTGTCAAAGTCATAGGACTTAAGATCCGCATTAATGAAACTCTCGTATATAGTGGAGAAATCTTCGGCGGCAAATAATTTGTTTTGTCTTGGTTTCTGTGCCATTATAATTGCTCTCTAAATTCATTGTCGAATTTGAGTGCAATTTCAGTAGCTGTAGCCGTAGGCTGATAGTTTAATAAAACTGTGACCGTTACAGTATGAGCATCTTTATCCACTGTACATATCTCATCACGTACAGTAAAACGAGGATCATAGTTTACAACTGCTGATACATCATCCTTGATTGCACGTTCAGTAATATCATCTAAAGGCTGAAACACATACAGTGGAAGGTTACTACCGAATTCAGGGTTAGTCCACTTCTCTCCTTTGCGTATAGCAAAGTGGTTTTGTAAGTCACGTTTGGCCAGAGACATTCCGGTTAAACGTTGTGCTTTATCTCTTGTATCTACTGAACTGTATCCAACAATGTTTTCCATATAGTTATTTATTCATCTTATAAACTACATGGTTAACTGTATTTATTAAGGTGAGATGTGTACATAGCTCGAGCATACATCTACCTCGAAAACGCCCAGGCCAACGCAGTCAGAAATTTGATTCCGTTGCCAAAGGTTTTTTACATTGAACCATTGTAGTTTACTGTTGATTAGTCTACTGGTAAAAATTTCTAATGGGCTTCGCCCATAGTAGCAGGATTGCGTTTTTTTAACGCCTTCCCTCACGTAAGCAACACAAGCATATACGATTAGCTGTCATAGTTTCCGTATCCAGTAATGCCCAATAGTGTTTAACCCAATAGTCTTTCCAGGTATCGCCATATAACTGCACGTATATCTTCTGCATCTGATGAAGTTCCTTCTTTTTATCTCTCTTGGGATCCGGCTTGGGTGCTATACTTTCGCCATTCTGTTTGCGTTTCTGCATTGCCTTTAGTTCTTTTTGAAATTCTTCTTGTCTACTTGCCATATTATACTCCGGCAAAAATTTTCTAACGGCTTCGCCGTTAATAGCAGTGTTGCGCCTCCTGACGCTTTTTTATAATCCACGGTAAAAATTTTCTAAGGCTTCGCCTTATTAGCTGAGTTTCGTCCTAGACCTGTGCTAATTGTTTATTAACTTGTAAAAGACTTTCTGGCCAATTGATATAATCCTGCCAGGCTGGATCTGGTACAACAACATGATGGAACTTACTGCTATGATTTATTTCATGCCAGCTGGGTTGTACTGGATCTTTAATTGGTTTTAATAGACTCTGCCCCTTGCGAGTGTTGCATTTAGGACACGCACTAACACAATTAGTCCAGCTTGTTCTGCCACCACGTACTCTGGGTACCACATGATCAATAGTCAGTTCCTGAATATTAAATCTGTCTCCACAGTACTGGCAACTAAATTGGTCTCTGATATATAAATTTCGTCTGGTAAATTTTGCTTTGGAAGGAAGTTTGTGGTATCTGTGTAACATAACGACACTGGGCATGGGTACTTTTATTGTGGGTGACCTGAGAAATATATCATCGTGATTCTTTAGTACTTTAATTCTATCTGCAAATAATGCCTTGATTGCATTTTGCCAACTGATAGTACTGAGCGGCAGAAGGCTGAGCGGTTGAGCATCTGCGTTCAATAATAATACACTGTTGGACATGATTTGTTTGTATTCCTTATAGTACTTATTTAATTATGTATTTGTGTTGTTAACTTGTAGCTTTTACTATATCTCTCATTCTAGTCTGAGAAAGTTTTGGTAAAAACCTATTTGTGTTTAGAAAATAGACAACTTCAGCTTGGGCTCTTGCTATATCGCTCTGGAATAAATCTGGAAAGCTCTTACGTATATCCAACGTTGCATTGATCTTGTGTTGATCTCTAGTTAGGTTATCACCGTAATCAGCCAGCATCATTACTGTGGCTAGACGTTTGTTAAACTCTGGACGGTGATCTGTTAGACTAAATGCAGTAGCTACTCGTTGCCAATCATTGTTTCTAATGTCTTCTGTAAATTCAAATGTTCTATAGGCAGATTCAATCTTTCCTATGTGTCCATCCATTACATAACTTGCTAATAAACTATCATACACTGTTTGACTTAAACTGTCAATATTTAAATTAATATCTGATTTAAATTTCTTTTCTTTACGTTTAAATTCTGCTAACCATGTATTGTATGCTTGTTCTTCTGTAACTCCCAAAGGTTCAGTTATATTTGTTGTATCACCATAACCAATAACAGAGCCTTTGACAAAGGCTGTATAAGGTGTTTGTCCTAATACTAATAACATTATATCTGAACTTGCTTCTAAATCAGTTAAAGGTATTGTTGAATTAACTAGATCACTATTCACAGCATCAGTTAAATTAAATTCAACTAGATTATTTTCAGTTATTTCAGGTTCTATTGTTATTAATTTACCCATTATTTTTTAATTCCTTCTGCATTAACAAATACAGGAACTTCTGTTGCACCCTTCCACGGATGTTTTTCCGGAACACGTGATGCGGCACTTTCAATAATACCTGTATTGTTGGGTTGAAGTTTATTAACTGTAACAATTTGTGCTGGGTCTGGTGGAAAACTAGGAGAGTTCATATCCACACGTGGTGCCTGTAATTTATAATTACTACTTGCTAATATATTAAATGTACTTAATGTGTGTAAACGAATACTATCTGCGGCTTTTATATCTAATGGACCTGTTGCTGTTTCCATTTTAATACCTGAGGCACCCATTGCTTTTATATTAACTCCCATGTCTGCCTGCATATTAATATTACCATCAGCATGAATATTAAAATCTTTTCTAGCATGAACACTTACACTTGAATCACTATAAAAATCTATTTTACCATCTGGTGATAATTCAATCCATGCATTAGCTTTATGATTATTAATAAAAATAATATTTGCTGTATCGTCTAATAATATTTGAGCACCAGCACTTGTTCTTAATCTAATATTTTTACTTAATCCATTATTAAATCCATCGTCCATACTTAATACGTGACCATCTTTAGTAGTAATACCAAATACTTTACTTGGAGATTCTCTACGAGCTGAACTAGCACTATGTCCACGGACTAAATCTTTTGCTAGACCTTGTTCTACTAATATATTATTTTGTGCAGTATTAACTGGTTTACGATCTTCATCGTTATTATCATAAATATTCTTTTCTACAACTGGTCCTAGTTTGCCATCGTCTTTTGTTGTACTACTTGCATTACCACCCATCATATGGTTTCTGTCTTTGCTAATAAGACTACCCATTAGGATACCTTCGTTTCTACTATCGTTAAATGCAACAACAACTTCAGTACCAATTTCAGGAGGCTGTGGCCACATACCATAACTTTTTGTACTCTGACTTTCGTCTTCTACATTTTTACCACTTGATTTAGGATCTTGTACGCCACCGAAAGGAACCATTAGTAATGCCCAATAGGTTGTTTTAGTATCTGGATTACTTCCAAATTGTCCTATACGAACTTGTATTCTTCCTGTGTATATACTATCTTTATTATCAACGACTATACCTGTATATACTCCATTCAAACCCATAACACCACGAGTATTCTGTGTGTTATGTCTAAACTCTGATTCTCCTGTTCCGCCTTTTTTAATATATACCATTTGTTGCACTCATTCCTGTTGTATTTGAATTAACTGTATCTTGATCTACTTTAACCTTACCACCTAATTCTTTTAATTCATTTTGTACGTAAAAAGGATTTAAGTTTCTATTTTTAATTAAAAATAAAGTTTGCACCATACGTCCTGCTTGAAACCTAGAACTAACTCTTTGTACTTTATAAATTCCACTTGAAGTTAATTCCATTCTACCTACTACACGTTTTTCATCTGTACTTGCTAACGATTCATCTCCAGTATATAATACTAAAGCTACGTTTGCTTGAGTTAAATTTGCTTGATTATAAACAATATTATCTTCTGCTGTATTAATTGAACCAGCTGAACCTAACCAGAATGGATCGCCTTTAATTTCTAATTCAACCATAATCATATCAACTTCACGAGCTGAATATTGTTGAGCCGCCGCACTTTTATTTTGTGCATATGCAGTCTTAGGATCACGATCACTAACACGTTGTTCTTCTGCACTAGGAGTAATAAAATCATATATTGGTGTTGCTAGTGTTGTATCAAAACCATCTATATTAATATCACTAAGAAATATTCCACTTAAATTTGTTTTTTCTAATAATTCATCTGCTGAACTCTTTTTATTTATTTTAATTTTATTTGTATCAACTCCAGCGTCTCTTAATATTTTATCTGGATAGATAGCCGCACCACTTGCAGTTTGTCCGGCATCAGTAAAACCAGCCTGTGCTGGTGTAGCCGCCACAGTAAATAAAGCATTAAAATCTAATTTAAAATCTATTACTTCTGTATTTTGTCCAGTAAATAAATATTCATATTTTTTAGCAATACCACCATTATTAATCATTGTTTCTAAAAACTTTTTATTTCTATTTTGATCTTTTAGTTTTTGACTTTGTATTTGATTATTTGCTGATAATTGGTCGAATACCCAACGTACTACAACTTCATAAATAATTTTTTTATTATTTGTTCCAGTACCTTGATCAATACCTTCTTCATATTCCTCATCTGTAAAAACATCTATAATAGGAACTTTAAATTCATTTTCTTCTTTCTTTAATCTATATTCATTCCATTCAGGAAAATTATTAGATAAAAAATTAACTATTGTTTGTTTAACACTTGATCCTTTTTTAATTGTAAAATCATATGTTTTTTCATCTGCATTATTAATACTTAAACCTGCAAATGAATTTGTATTTTGTAATACTGCATTTTGAAAATCAAACCCACCAGTATCTTTAAATTTAACAGTATATGTTTTACCCACTGGAGGAGCACCAACTCTTAAACTAGCTTGTGATTCATTTAATTTTACATTTAATTGATTTACAAAGTCATTAGCTGTTTTAATATTTTCTAATTTAATATCTGTTTCAGTAGTACTATCAAATGTTGCATTAATATTTTTACCTACCCAAGTTATATTGTAACGACTTCCATCAGGACCTGCTTGAGCACTTGCTTCAGCAATTTTAAATGGATAAAAGAAAACTCCAGGGAAACTAATTGCAGTAGTTGATTCTGGATGTCTACCTAAAAATTCTATTTTTAAAACAAAGTTTGCAGTATTAATAGTTGAAAAGCCATGTCTTCCACTTAATAAAATCATACGTTCAAAGAAAGTAAATCCTAATGCTTCTAATAATTCAAAACTTCCACTAACTCCTGCAACAAAGTTTGTACCTTTTGATCCTGGATTAATTGTTGAATTAATGGTTAAATTTTCTAAACTGTAATAACTTTCAACTCCACTTTCACTTATTACTGTAGCTTTGGATGAGTTTAAAGCCGCAGTATCGTTGATTAATTCGCGAGGAAAATTAAATATAGATTGATCAACAACATACAACGTTGTCTTATATGTACCCTGATGTACTTCTGACATCCAGTTTTCTGGAACAAGTCCAGTAGTATCGCCTTTAAATGTTACTGGTTCTTTTGTTCTAGCTTTTAATATTCTTTTTTCTGCTTCTTTTTCATCTTCAGGTTTAACTTCCTCATCAGGTATTAAATCTTCTGTCTTTTTACTTGATGCAGGTGGAAGATGATTATCAAAGTCTTCTGGTTCTGCGACTCCTAATAGATCTGAAACAGTCTGTTCACCATTTTTAATTTCTGCAGGAACAGCATTAGTAAATTCAATTGGTTGGAAGTGTCCACTATCATTATTTTTATATGGATTCGTTAATCCATTAGCTTCAAACTTTTCTGTAAGAGCTCCAGTATATAAACCTGAACTATTATTTTGATCCCACTTTCCATTCTCTAATACAATTACATCACCAGCCGCGGCGTAATTATGCCAACTATTACCACCACTTGCGGCCTGAATTCCACTTGCGGCTAATTCATCTGAACGTGCATTACTTCTATATCCTTCTGAGATCGCGGCAGTATTTCCGGCCGCAATATTAGCAGGGTCAGCATTAAAGTCTTGTATACTTTTTGCAAACCTATCCGATACGGTAGGGTGCATACTATTAACTTGATCTGCTGTTCTTTTTGCTTGAGCTGGAGATAGATTTGGAAAATCAGCTGATGTATATGCCATTATGTGTACCTATCTGGAATTACAATGGACTTGCCACTTGTAAAATCTAGAATAGGATCTTTTAATGTGTCTTGATTAAACTGAGCAAATATCCACCATAGTTTACTATTACCATATAAGTCATGTGCTAACTTATCTGGCTTTTGATGATACTTGCTTTCGATAGTAATAATCTTTACATCATAGTCTAATAAATCTGCGGCGTCTGGATTCCAGACATCTAAGTATTTTTTATCTTTAACTGTGGTATTACGATATTGACTATCTTCTCTATATTTTGCCATTAGAAGAATCCTCCAGGATTTTTAAGTAGCTCGCCACTGCGATACTTGTTAATATCAAATTCTTTACGTACCTTCGTAGGTACTAACTGTATCCTTAAATCTAATGAAACTAGTATTTGTGTTGGTACTGTTTCACCATCTACAGTTACATAGTCTGTATCTTCAAGTAATGTATAGTTTAAGGATGATAAAATGACTGGTAGATTTTTACTAAACATATGACTACCATATCCATTAAAGAAACATACAGGCGGTGGGGTGCCTGCTGTTGTACCACGTGTTGCTTCGCCATAATCCATACGAGTAATAGCCTTAAAGAAGTGTAAAGCCGCCTTTGTGTATTGTGCTTCTTTTACACTTTGTGATGTGAACTGAGCTGTAATGTTAATCGTACTATTTGGATTATTAATAAAATAGTTTGGTTGATATACAGAGTGTGTAATTTCGTGTGTGCCATAATTTGCACCATGTGTTATCTGAATAGTTGGTGTATACGGAAACGCAACACCTCTATTGCCTTCTGCATTTAGAATACCAAGATGTCCTTGAAATTTAAAATCAGTATTACTTGGTGGTATAGTTAATGAAATCTTATTTCCTTTTCCTACACCTGGTTGTGTACTTGGTGTTCTAAATGGATCAAATTTATTATCTTCTTTAGAAGTAAATGTTGGTGAGTTAGCTAAATTTATATCTAAATCTTTTCCTTTATTCTCATTATCTGCATGATGTTTATCAGGCCATTCACCATTTACTTCTGCTAATAATTGATCTTGGACTTTATCCGAATGTTTATTTACAATAGCGTCAAGTAATCCTCTATCTATCTTTGGAAGTCTACCGTCTCTTCTATATTGCTGTACTTCCTCTGGTGTTAATAATCTAGGAATTGGCGTTGTTCCTGCTGTAGGACCACCATCAGGCATAACATAAATTGCCGCCTTACTTGCATCAGTATTTGTTTGATCTAGTTTATCAGTATCAGTAATATTTTCTTGTTCTTTAAGTTTTGTTCTATCCTCAGCTTCAAGACGTTCAAGTAGTGTATCTCCAACAATTTGATCTGGATTATCATTTAAAGCATTCTGTTCAGGAAATTCAGAGTCTGCATCAACTGTAGATGAAGCATCACTATCCGGAACCAATACTACTTTATTATTTCCTGCTGTGGTATTTGTTTTAACTGCATTAGAATTATTTTCATCTCTATAAGGATTGACTTCTCCTCTTTGCCACTCATCATATGGTTGACCTTTCATTGAAGCACCTAATGATCTTGAAGCATTAACATCTTGTAGTTCGTCATCATATAATAAGTTTGCAGGAACACCTACACCATTAATAACAACTGGTACTCCACCAACTCTTGTACTTTTAGTTGATGACGTTACCTTTTTTCCATTTGCTGAAACAGAAGTATTAGCTACTCCCATTTGAGACGCTAACTGATTAGTTCTTGCATTTTTGTATTCTCTTGATCCTGATAAATGATCACTAACTTGTCTAGCATCAAAGTACTGATCTTGAGCTTGATCAAATTTAGCTTGTTTATCAGCATCATTCCATTGAGGTTTATTTAAATTATCTTCACCATCAAAATCTGGTGCGTAACTATCTGGAGCCCCATTTTCTGCTAATACTGCATCTTGTTTATCTTTTGTATATTTCTCATATGATCTTAATGTTTCTTTAGCATCTAATAATTCTTGATCAGTTTTTCTTCTTGGTTTAGCCGCCACTTCAGCCGCTTGATTAATTTTTGCTTGAGTTAAATCACTTGCAGGTGGAACTTCAGGACCATTTGTATTTGAATCGTGATTACTTGGTGTTTCAGTTATAACATTACTTGTATCTGGAACTAGATTACCTTCTGCATTAGTAGTAGTGCCTACCCATGTTCCATCATTTGTTTTTGCATACTGAGCATCTCCAGGAACAATATTGACTGATCCATCTGGATTTGTTGTAGTAGTGGCATTTGAATCATAGTTCAATAATGCCGAATCAGCTTCTGCCTGTGTTAGGTTATTTTTTGGTGTAGCATCTACTAATCCATTTGGTGTATTATGTTGAATTTTATAATTAGAACCTTTGGCTGATGAAGGCGGATCAATGTTTCCTTCTAAAACTTGTCGCTTGTATTGTATCTCAGTAGCACGTTTTGTTTTTCTTGTTCCAGCAGAACTACTAGTACCAAACTTTGCTTCATTAGCATTATATATTGCCTGATACTCTGCGGAGTTCCTAACATCATTATTGATAGCTAGACCTGAAATACTTCCATCTATTGTTGCTGTTGCCATTACTTTCCTTTTAGTCTATCTTCGATAAACTTGAAAACCTGTTTGTCCATTTTACCAAAGAATGCGTTGAATACTTTTTCCTTCTCTTCTGGAGTTCCTGTTGCCATTGCTTTTCTAAAATCTGTAGCACTCATGCCACCTTGTTCAATTGGCATCTCAATAATATATCCTACTTCGTCCATTGTTTGATATGGAGGATTTTCTGGAAGTGGTCTTAAATATCCACCACTTTTTAGTCTTTGTGCATCCTTGGCTGAGAACGCTAATATCAATGCAGTCTTAGTATCATCTCTTCCTGCCTTTGAAACATCTGGTTGATATGGTGAAGTATCTAATATTTGACTCTTATCAATACCAAACATACGATTCATAATATCTTGCTTCTCGGCAAAAGTAAATGGATCTGTAGAATAGTCGCCTGATTTGTGCATTGCTTGTTGTTTTTGCCCAAAAGTAGTAGCGATAAATACATTGTCCGCTCCAAAGCGAGATTGTAGACGTTTATATAATGCAAAGTGACCTTGATGCATTGGTTGGAATCTTCCACCATACACCACAGTAACATTGTCAGTCTTTGCTTCAAATAGCTGATGAAGTCGCATTTTCGTTCTCCTATACTGTATTTATACGTATCAAAAGACAGGTTGACAAGGAGGACAAATTAAAGTAATATATGAGTTACATATAAGGAATCCCCTAACAAATGGCAAAAAGAAATCATTATCTATCTAACAAAGAACTATTGAAGGAAATTCATAAGAGTAAAATGACCTATTGCTGGACTAAAAATGATGATCCAGAACTATATGGGCATTTTGATATTATAGTTGAAGATATTAAAAAAGTCACAAAAAAGCTGATAAAAGAAGCGAAACAGATTAGGGCTAACCGTCTCCAAAAACAAGCACATGAAGCTGAAGTAAGGAAATGGGAAAATGGGTTACTTGAACGAAAAACTAAACCTAGAGCCGCTGATTTTGCTGTTGATATTAAAACTATTAAAGATGAAGATGTTGTTATTAGGGTTATGACATTTGAGCATATACCTGAAGAGCAACGTAAAAACAAACCTAAAACTGAAGCCGATGTTCATGCTCGTTGTAACTTCCCTCCATATAAACATTATGTAAAAAATGAAGATAAGGAATGGGAAGAAGTAGTGAGAAGTCATTGGGAAGGCAGTAAGGAAAACGGATATTTTAGTGTTGATCACGGAAAGACTACAGACAAACTAGCCAGAATGTATATGATGTTATGCAATCGATATAGTATGAGAGCAAACTGGCGTGGCTATACATATGTAGATGAGATGCGAGGACAGGCATTATTACAACTTGCACAGATTGGATTACAATTCAATGAGCAAAAAAGTGTAAATCCTTTTGCATATTATACAGCCGCAATTAATAATAGTTTTACTAGAGTATTAAATCTAGAAAAAAGAAGTCAGAACATACGTGATGATTTATTAGAAGAAGGAGGACTGAATCCTAGTTTTACCAGAACGTTTAATGCAGAATGGGAAAATAAACAGAGACAGCTTCTAGAGAAAAAAGAAAAAGACACTATAGGAAAATCCAAGGAGTAAAAATTGTTCTTTGATGACATCGTTGTTTTTACCGATATCCATTTCGGTATGAAAAGCAACTCGCGACTTCATAATGCAGATTGTGAAGACTTTATAAAATGGATGATAGAACGTGCTCAAGCACGTGGTATCCGTAAATGTATATTTATGGGTGACTGGCATCATAACAGAGCCACAATTAACGTATCAACTTTAAACTACACTACGAGCTGTTTAGGATTTTTGAATGACGCCTTTGATGAAACTTATATGATCATGGGTAATCACGATTTATACTACAGAGAAAAACGTGAAATTCATAGTATTCCAATGGCTCATTTATATCCTAAGATAAAAGTAATCAATGATGGCTTCTTTATAGAAGATGGAATTGCATTGATCCCATGGTTAGTTGAAGACGAACATAAAAAATTATCTAAAATAAAAAATGTAAAATATGTCTTTGGACATTTTGAATTACCAAACTTCTTTATGAATGCAATGGTACAAATGCCTGATCATGGACATGGTGCAAAAGACGAAGACTTTAAAAACTTTGAAAAAGTATTCAGTGGACATTTTCATAAAAGACAGAAACGTAACAATATAATATATCCAGGAAATTGTTTCCCACACAATTACGCAGATGCTTGGGACGATGATCGTGGTATAATGTTTATGAAATGGGATGGCACTATAGAATATGAAAAGTGGCCAGATGCTCCTACATATAGAACAGTTCCTCTCAGTAAACTTATTGATGAACCTGAAAAAATATTACAGAACAAAACAAATTGTAGAGTTACACTTGATGTAAATGTTACTTATGAAGAAGCAAACTATATTAAAGAAACATTTTCTCAACAATATAATTTAAGAGAGATTGCTTTAATTCCAAGTAAGAAAGAAGAACACGCACAGGATTGGTCAGCAGGTCAAGGAGAAATTGAAATAGAAAATGTAGATCAAATTGTTCTAAGTCAATTAGGTAACATTGAAAGTGATGTAATGAAAAATGAAATGTTAATAGAAATCTATAATGGGCTATCTAAATAAATGCTAAAACTAAGAAATATCACCGTAAAGAATTTCATGAGTGTGGGTAATGTCACACAGGCTGTACACTTTGACAAAAGTGGATTAACACTTGTACTAGGTAATAACATTGACTTGGGTGGAGATGGTTCACGTAATGGTACAGGTAAAACAACAATTATTAATGCATTATCGTTTGCATTATATGGAAATGCGTTGTATAATATTAGAAAAGATAATCTAGTTAACAAAACTAACAACAGACAAATGGTTGTTACTGTTGACTTTGAGAAAGATAATGTACAATATAGAATTGAAAGAGGACGTAAACCTAATTACTTTAAGTTCATGGTTGGTGGCGTTGATGCCGCAGATGGTGCAACTGATGAAATGCAAGGTGAAGGAAAGTTAAGCCAACAACAGATTGAAAAAGTATTGGGTATGAGTCACATAATGTTTAAGCATATTGTGGCACTTAATACATATACTGATCCGTTCCTAGCAATGAGACAAAATGATCAACGTGATTTGATTGAACAATTATTAGGTATTACTCAACTATCTGAAAAAGCAGATTTATTAAAAGAATTAATTAAACAAAGTAAAGACGGTATTCAGGAAGAAACTTATAAAATGCAGGCTATAGAAGAAGCCAATGCACAAATAGGTAAAAGTATTACTGATCTTGAACGTAGACAAAAATTATGGTTTGATAAACAAACGTCTGAAACAGAAGAATTACAAAAAGAAATATTTGCATTAATGAAGGTTGATGTAGAAAAAGAATTAGAAAACCACGTAGAACTTGAAAAATTTAATAGTAGAAGACAACAACATGAAACATTAACTAGTGAAATTGCTAGACTTACATCAAGTATAGAAAGAGAAACTAAAAGAAAAAATAAGGCACAGAAGGATTTAGATGCAACCATAGATCACAAATGCTATGCTTGTGGACAAGATATTCATGATGAACAACATAATAAAATAGTAGAGGAAAAGACAGAAGCAGTACAAGAGTCGGTAAGACATCTTGAATCTGAGACTCAGATGATAAATGATTATAAAGATGCTCTTGCAGAGCTAGGAGAGCTTGGCAATGCACCCACAACACACTATAACACTCCTCAAGAAGCATATGAGCATCAAAGCAGTTTAAGCAATTTACAGGACAGATTATCTAGACAGCAAGAAGAAACAGATCCCTATGAAGAACAAATTGTATCCTTAAAGGCAACTGGTATTCAGGAAGTTAAATGGGATGAAGTTAATAGACTTACTGAACTAAAAGATCATCAGGACTTTTTGTTTAAACTACTAACTAATAAAGACTCTTTTATTCGTAAACGTATTATTGAACAGAACTTACAGTTTTTGAATACTAGATTAGATTACTATATTACTAGACTTGGACTTCCACATGATGTATCATTCCAGTCAGATCTATCAGTAAGTATTATACAGTTAGGACAAGAGCTTGACTTTGATAATTTAAGTAGAGGTGAACGTAACAGACTTATACTTGGATTAAGTTGGGCATTTAGAGATGTATTTGAAAGTATGAATCATCCTATTAACTTACTATGTATTGATGAACTTGTTGATAGTGGTATGGATAGTATAGGAGTTGAAAGTGCTTTAGGAGTTCTTAAGAAAATGGAACGTGATAGACACAAAAACATTCTATTAATTTCTCACAGAGATGAATTAGTAGGCCGTGTTAATGAAGTACTACAGGTTACAAAAGAAAATGGCTTTACAACATTTAATACAGAAATAGAGGCAATTGACGCTTAATGGGTAGCAAAAGCAAAAACAAAGGCAAAGGATTTGAACGTGAAGTATGTGATATACTTTCCAGTTTGTATAAAGCAAACTTTGAAAGAGTGCCACATAGTGGAGCCTTCGTAGGAGGATCTAACGTATTCAGAAAAGAAAAACTAACAGAAAATCAAATAACGGCATTTAAAGGCGATATTATTCCGCCAGACGATTGGAAGTATTTTAACTGTGAATGTAAGAATTACGCAGACTTTCCATTCCATCAACTATTACAAAATAAACCACAACCAACATTAGAAGAATGGCTAGGGCAAACATTAGACGCACATGACGAATATGATTTAGATTTATTGTTCATGAAGTTTAATCGCAAAGGCATATATTTGGCATTCCCCACGGCAATTAAAGACAAATTTCACATTGTGAGGTATTTGGATTACACGTCTAACGTGCATGGCTCATGGACTTTATGTTTCTGGGCTGATTTCGCTAATCCTATGTACGATAATATAAGTACACTAGAATTGTTAGCTAGGACTGGAGTACATACTTCAGCCACAAATACTACTCTCAACAACTAATACTGGCAAAGCAGGCAACGTTTGGTCGAGGAACCTCGACTCACCTTGAGGACATATATGACTTATGTTCAGACTCTGGTGTGCTAATGACTAAAAAAGTGAACGAGCTCTACTGACAATGGTAACTCGTATGGAAGTATAATCGATGCTAGGTTATACGTACTCCTGCGTTGAAAGACGGCATATAAAGGGTGACAGCTCAACCTACCCACCGTAAGGTATGCTATAGCATGGTGAGTGATTGCGACGGAAAAGTATTTCCTCCAAATACGCATACTGAGCCAAATCAGGCTCAGTGTGAATGAAAGCTCTTGAAAAGCGAATAAATACTTTATAATAAAAAGCTTCAAGTATTACGGAGTAATACGCAGAAGAGTTGATCGGAGATCAACATATAGGTTTTAACCACAATGAGTACGCTCCCCTTAATAGAAAGACAAATGAATTTTAACCAGTTTAGTGAAAAGTTTTTAAAATGGACAGAAGAAGTTATTGAATCTAAAAAGATCGATGGCTTTCCCATATGTCCTTTTGCACGTAAAGCAAGGCTAACAGACAAAATCCAATTTATAGATGCTAGAGATAATATTGAAGAATCACTATTAACGTTTGATCCGAAAGATAAAGAAATAGGTATTGCGTGGCTTGGTGATTTAGATGATGTATCTGGTGTAGAAAAAATTACTGAAAAGATTATGAAAGAGCATCCTAACTTATTATGTTTTACTAGTACTAGGAGCTCTGGTGCGTTTGCAAAAAATTTTACTGATTGTGTGTTTATCCAAATAAAATCTGATATACTTGAAAAAAGAAAGTGGTTAAAAACTACTGATTACTATAACTCTTGGCCTATAGATTATTATAAACTAATTACTGGTGAGGATAAATCTTAAAAATTTTTCTTGAGCTTCGCTCAAATTGTTTAGCGTTTTCGCTGTGCGGCCTTCATAGCCTGATTCTGTTTTTCAGTTTTTTCATTCATACGTATAACAAGTCGGTTGATTGCATCAACAGGCATAGTCATTATTTCCTGGTAATTAATCGCACCTCCAGCATTTAAGATAATATCTAAATATAAATCTTCTGCACTGCCCCGATCCTTGTCATATCGTTGGACGATCTTGGTTATCTCTTCAGGCTGACTGACGGCTATCAGCCTCCGAAAAAATTTGCGGCGTCGATGTCCACTTTAGTTTTCCACTCATGTGAACATTCTTGGCATTTAGCGTCGTGTTCGTTTCTAATGCCACTATCGCTTAACTTTTCCATCTTAGCTGTAATAAGATCGTAGTCTTTTTTTGTAATGTTTTGAAGCCATTCTAGGATGTTTTCTCGATTGTCGATTTCTGCTCCGTCCGGTGTAGCAACACTTTCGATTGCTCCGGCAATTAGTTTTACAGTTAGATCAGCAACTTCAACAAATGTTTTGCCAAAGTTTTCTGCATTTTTCTCATCATCTTTTTCACTTTGCTTAACGATATCCTGTAACATTCTTTGCTGTTTAACTTGCTCAATCGCTAATAGTGTTCTGTCTTTTACGTTATAAGGTCTAACCTTAACACGAAAATCTCCTGATATTTTAACTACAGGATCTTCTGTATTCTTTTTGGCGTTAGCCAATAGTCCACTAGCCATGATCTTAACCATGTTAACGTGCTTACATGAAGGGCAAGTTACGTCAAAATCAATTTCATCGCCATAGGATGCTTGTCTAATTGCGACAACGATAACTGGAAGATCACAAGCCGGTACTTCATCTGGATTTGGTATATCTGGTGTACAACTCTGCAATAAAGCTCTGGTTGCCTCACCATTGAATAAAGCGTCAGGAGTTTTCATAATAAGTTCATCTCTAGCAGTCATAGGATAGACAGCTAGTTCATTATCAACACTTAAACGCAGTTTTTCTGAATACCACTTGCCATCAGAAGGCAGTGCAACATAGGCACTTGGTTTTCTATACTCTTTTAGTAAAGGGTTTGACATTGTGTTTTTCTCCGAATAAATACTACTAATATGACAGTAGTCTATCTTATTTATCTATTAAAATAGTAGTTAATTTATGCAAGAAGAAATCGATCAAATACTCCAAAAATACCCCTGGGCAACTGAAGCACAGATACAATCATTATCAGAACTCAGAAAAGACAGTACTATTTTGAGTGCTTCACTGGCTACAGTATTAAGAGAGATGGCTAAAGGTCCAGATGCTAACAAAGAAGAGATGCAGAAGTCCTTTGACAAAGTATCCAAAGAGGTTGAAAAAGCCTTTAAAGCTGATACAAAAGGACTAAAAGGATTAAAGGATGACTTTTTCGAAACTCTAACATCAACAACTAAACCTTTCAGTGCTAATGAAGCAGTAGATACATTTGAAAGAAATAGAGAAATAAAAGCCGCGGCGGCTGAATTATCACAAGATATGATGGGCAGTGGCAATAAAATTACCAGAGGATTTGGTAAGGCTATTGGATTTGCAGGTAGATATCTAAATGCAGGTACAATAGGACTTACAGCTTTGGCGGCTACTGTTAGAATGATATTAGGTCATGGTAAGCAGTTGAATACCTTTACAGATATGGGTGCCACTTCAGGTCCTGAAATACTTAAAACATTAGATCAATTAAAACGTACAGCAAATAGTCAGATGGGAAGTCTGGATGCATATATGAAAGCCACATCAGAATTTAATTATACTTTCGCTGGATTATCCAATAATGTAACAGAAGGACAAATGGCATTTCAGTCATTCTTAGCTAGAGCAAACTTTATTGAAAAACAAACTGGGTTTGGTGATTTTGGTAAAGACTTAGATCAATTTGCTCATGCATTGGCACAAGAAGCAGATTTGTTAAACAAGATTAATGGTATTAACCAACTGGATAGTATGGGTAGAGTAGCAACGTTTAATGCATTCAAGGATAGTAGAAATATTATATTTGCATTATCAGGAACATTTGGTGATCAAGTTTCAGCATTAGAAGAAGAAAGAGCAAAACGATTAAATGATGTTGATGCGTTATTTGCATTTCAACAAAGTATCTTTAACAGAGTAGATGAATATGGTAACAATGAGGTTGTAAACCAACGTAATTCTTATGATGCATTTTTAATGATGCTAAAACAAATACCAGGATTAGATCCAGGAATGTTAGATCAGATAGATAAGGCGTTGTTAAATGCTATAGCAAACAGTAGACGTGAATTACAACTTGACGAATTACCAGCAGATGTTCGTGTTGTATTAGAACAATTTAATACAAACAATTCAGATGGTTTGCTAGGTATTATGGAAGATATTCTTGCTAATCCACAAGGAGGATTAGACACCATGAAACAAACAGCAAAAGTAATTAAAGATATTAGATCGTTTATTTCAACTGATGCTGGAGCAGGAGTTATTGATATAGGACCAGCAATGTCACCATTCAGACAGTTTGCGTTTGGAATGATGAGTATTAAAGATTCCGACTTAACAGATTTAATGAATCTAACAGAAGAGTCATTTAAAACAATTAACAAAAGAGTAGATGGTTTTGATAATGCTATTGATGCGGCAGATAGAATTAGACAGATGAAAGGTGATTTTGCCAACGCATTCACAGTTACATTTAGATTAAGTGAAATATTTGCAAGGATAGCAAACTTCTTATTTGGACTAGCAGAAAGTCCAGACTTTGACAGTGCAGTTAAAAAGATCAATAGTCAAGTTGATTCAGCTAATCTTGAAGCATCTGTTAAAACAAGTAAAACAGGAGACATAGCAGTAGCGGCTGATGGTACTGGTATTGAATTTAAAAAGATAGATGGCAAGATGATTGTCTCTGGTAAGACAGCAGTTAATGATTCTTTAAGTACATCTAAATTTACATCAAGTAATTATGATAGTCTAAAAAATAATAGAAAGTTTAGAGTTACAATGAGTAAAGACGGTAAGCCGATTGTTTATGAACAGGACATTATGACATCTTCAGCAGACGTAGGCGGCGGATTAAATTCATTAGATAAAGCATTATATGATATTAACAGAATGAATGCTGTATTACGTAAAGAATTTGAAATGTATAATATGTTAGCAGATGTAAGAAGAGATTATGGTTCAGCAGATGCAGATGAGAAAGTAAGACTTAATGCAGTTTATAAAAGTCTAGTTACACAATGGTCTGAACTAGCAACAATTATCTCAGATATTGATATTGATAGTTCTATACAAAAGGCACTTAATGATGATACTATTCAATTAAGCTCAAGTATGGCTAGACAGTTAGAGAACAATATAGGAAAATTAAGTAATTACAACCACCCTAAACTATCAAAACTACAGGAAAGTCTTAAAGAGTATTTTCAAAAAACAGGTAGTAATTTTAATATATATGATTTCTATACCAGAGAAGGAATGGGAATGGATGTGTTGTTAAGCAATGCATCAATGAGTGGACAAGGAAGTATGGGTAAATTGTTTACTATTCAAGCAGTATCACAAAGTATGAATTCATTACAAAATGTTTCAGCAACACTTGGTGGTAATGTATTTGATATTAATCCTGAAGCTATAAAAGATTCATCATACTTTATGGATATATCAACATCAGATGATGCTTTACTTCCAGAAGAGTTGAAAAATTTAAATCCCAATCAGCAATTCGCATTAACACAACAAGGACTAGATAATATAGATGGTTTAATCGCGGCGTATAATAAGCATAATAGTCTTTTAATGCAGAGTGAAGATACTGGATATGGCAGAAAGGGCGGAGCCAAAGAAGTCATAAATCAGAACAATCAGACTATAGGAAGACTACTAATGGCTAGAAGAACTATTGTAGAACAGCTTAAATCAAGTACTGTAGATGTTAGTGGATATCAACAACAATTAGAGAATTTAAATCAGTTAAATAGTAGTATAGGTATATTTGAATCATTTGCAGATGACAATGATAGTAATGTGTTTGGCAGATTATTTGGTGCTGGTAAGGATATGGAACTACTTAAAGCACAACTTACTAGATATAATGATATGCAAGAGGATCAAAAGGAATATCTAGAGAATTTAGCTGATCCAGAAGTACAGGGTGAAGAAAGAAGAGTTACAAAAGAAAAATTAAAAATAGTAGAAGTACAAATACAAGAGATGTTAGAATCTATGAATAAAGAAGTTGAAAGGTTAAAAATTGAGCAAGGGTTTACAGGAGCACCTGAACCAGTAGCAGGAAATTAATATGAATAAAACTGTTGAACTTAAAATAGGTGATCAAACAATACAGGTACCAGAGTGGGCTTCAGAATCAACAATGGAGAACCTGTTAAGGTATGCTCGTGCTGAACATAAAGTAACTAAAACATTTGCAGACGAAATTAAAAAGTTTGATGGTGATTTTGAGCTATTTGTAAAAGAGACAGCAAAACGTGTTGATGATTTAGGAAAGAAACAAAAGAAAAAAGAAGACGACAAATACAAAAATGCTAGATCACAATTTAAGAAAACTTCTGGTGATTTCAATAGAATGTTTCAATCAAGCAATCCAATTGACTTTGTCAAAAGATCAGTTGAACCTTTAAAAGATTTAGGAAAGCCTGTTGCGAAATATGGAAAAGATCTAACAGAGAAATATCTACCCGGAGTATTTAAAACCGGATCAGCATTTATAGGAAAACTTTCAAGATTTGCAGGACCACTTGGAGTGGCGGCTAATATAGCAACAGATGCTCTTGCGGCATATGCTGGTTTCTTAACTGCGGTATATAAAGATTATGCAGAAGCAAGTAAAGGATTTATTGATCTTGGTTTTGGATTACAAGAAGTTGATATAGATCTAAACAGTTTCAGAAGTATGGTAGCTGATGCTAGTATGAACTTAAAAGAAGTAGCAGGACTAATGACAGAGTTCGGACCTACCTTTGCAAGTGCTGGAAAATCTGTTGCTTCTGGATCAATGAATGTAATAAAATTTTTAGATCAAGTTGATAAAACTACAGATGATGTAGGTAACTTTGGTCTTAACATTATGGACTTGAATAAAGAGTCTATGGTATTCTTAGAATATAAACGTATGTCAGGTTATGATATGCTATCAATTGGCGAAAATGCTAAAGAGCTTTCTAAAGAATATAGATTCTTAAGAATGAATGTTAACACACTATCAACATTAACTGGTAGAAGTGCGACAGAAATGATGCAGGAATACCTACAGAATATGGCTACTCCTGAAAGAGGATTTGCTAAAGATATTGCTGACGATAGAGGAGTAGGTGAGCAGTTTACAAGTCTAATGTTACAGTTAGATAACGCATCAAAAGTATTATCTGATAAAGCACCAGAGTTTGCAGGTCAATTAAAAACTATGACGGACGGTATTGCAACTGCATTTATTGCGGCTGGTAAAAATGAATCATTAAACATTCAAGCGGCACTTCGAACAGAGATGGGTGACGCAGTCTTTACACAATATCAAAACTTATTTGGTGAAGGCTTTATGAAGTTAATGAGTGATATAGAAAATGGAACTGAGATTAGTGCAAGTGCCATTAATGATATGTTTGCTGGACTTAATACAGATCAAATCAAAGCCTTTAACGTAGGTATACAAGGACAAGCAGGTGAGTTTAACCAAATAGCAAAACAAATATCTGTTGGTGTAGAAGCATATAATAATAGTATAGCTGGTGAGACAAATTTATCAGAACAAAATCTAGCAGTACAAAAAGAAGAAACAAAAAAGAATTTACAACAACTAGGTGCGGCCAACGCATTAGCAAATAATATTGAAGAACTAAGAAAATCATTTGGTGCTGGTTTAGCAGGACTTGTAATGGGTATGGATAAACTAGCTCAATATGCATTGAACTTTGCAGATGGATTAAGTTCAATGATTAAAAGTTTCAATAAAATTTTACATACTATATCTTTTGGATATTTAGGTTATGATGATGCGGCGGCAGAGTTTGATAGAGATGTTATGTCACAGGTTGCAGATGAATCAGCAAAAAGAGCTTTACAAGAATTTGAATATGACGGTGAATCTTTTGTAGGTGCAGACGAATTAATTATGAAGGCAGAACCAAAAGAAACTGGTGGTCCTGTAACAGGACAGAAACCATATATTGTTGGTGAAGCAGGTCCAGAACTTTATGTTCCCAATAAAGACGGTACAATTATTCCAAATAATATAATGTCGCAGATGTTAAATGTTGAAAAACCAATTAATGTTCCTGTAGCAGGAGGATTTAAAGATACTAAATTTGAGGATCTTCCAGAGTTTATACTTCCATCAGTTAATGATTTAAAGGTTGATGCTTTTAAATTAAACTATGATGACTTTATTAAACAGTTCTCAGACCTAGCAACTAATACATTAGCTAAAACAAATAGAGAAGCTATTGAGAAACAAATGAATTTCGATCAGCTAAAGAATGCTATGTTTCCAGAAGGAGAGACTTCACAAGCATTAGAAGATGTAAATGCTCTATTTGGTAATTTAAATCAGCAAATTCAAACAGATTTAAACAATGCTTCTGATGTTATGCAGAAGGCTGGGCTACTTATTACACAGAATATTCTAAAGAAAATAGCAGATAAAATGGGAGGAGTAGCACCCAATACATTTAATAATACACTAACTCCACAGCAAGAAAACTCAGTAATTATGCCAGAATCTGCTCCTATGGGAACAACAGCACCTATTTTAGACATGAATAATACGCAGATTCCTAATACTCAGACTGGTGCTATCACTGTTCCGGAGGTTGGTACAGGAAATTCAGGTGTTGACAAAGTACTCGATAATGTGTATAATGAAATGAATGAAACAGTAGATTCACTTCTTTCAAGTCGTGAAAACACACTTGAGCTGAATAAACAGCTAAAAACATTATTTGAACACGTTTCGAGAACGTTTGTCAGAGATGCAGGAGTCAAAAATCAGAACTCTTAATAAATACATATATTATTAAATAGGATCCTTTAACATATGAGTTGGAAAAAACATTTTACAAAGTCAAACTTGGATCTAGGCGGAGCACGTTCTAGAGCTAATAAATGGCAAAGTTGGTTACCCGAAGTATATTCCGGTACTCCGAACCGTGTCGAAAGATATGGACAATATGATGCAATGGATCAGGATAGTGAAGTAAACGCATCTTTAGATACGATCGCTGAATTTTCTACACAAGAGCATCCTGAAACAGGACTTCCGTTTGTCGTTAACTATAAAGACGAAGCGACAGAGTCAGAAGTAAATGCATTAGAAACATCATTGCAACAATGGTGTAATATTAACGAGTTTGAAAATAGACTGTTTGGTATTTTCCGTGCAACAATAAAATATGGAGATCAGTTTTTTATTAGGGATCCAGAAACATGGAAACTATTATGGGTTCAACCACAGGACGTAACTAAAGCAATTATTAATGAGTCAACTGGTAAAAGTATTGACCAATATATTCTTAAAAACGTTTCATTAAATTTACAAGATCTAGTTACAGTAGATACTAGAAAAATACAAAACACTTCAGTAACAGCAAATCAAGGATATACAGCAGGAAGAGGTGCTGGTACTTGGCAGGCTGGTTATAGTCAGAATGTAGAATTTGCAGTAGATTCAAAACATATTGTACACATTACATTATCAGATGGTATGAACGAAGGTTGGCCGTTTGGTAGTTCAATTCTTGAAAGTGTTTTTAAAGTATACAAGCAGAAAGAAATGCTTGAAGATTCAATCATTATATACAGAGTACAAAGAGCACCTGAACGTAGAGTGTTCTATATTGATGTAGGTAATATGCCGGCACATAAAGCAATGGCAATGGTTGAACGTGTTAAAAACGAAGTACATCAAACTCGTATTCCAAATAAAACAGGTGGTGGAGCAAACGTCATGGACGCAAGTTACAATCCACTTTCTATTATGGAAGATTATTTCTTTGCACAGTCAGCAGAAGGGCGTGGCTCTAAAGTTGATGTGTTACCTGGCGGTAGCAACTTAGGTGAAATTGATGACCTTAGATATTTTAATAATAAGTTGATGCGTGGATTAAGAGTACCAAGCTCTTATCTACCAAATGCGGCAGACGATGGACAACAAACATTTAATGATGGTAGACTAGGCACAGCCTTAATTCAAGAATTTAGATTTTCTAAATACTGTGAACGTCTACAAATGATGTTACAACAAACATTAGATACTGAATTTAAATTATTCCTTAAAAATAGAGGTGTTAATATTCCAAGTAATTTATTTGATTTACAATTTACGATTCCACAATCGTTCAGTAAATATAAAGAGCTTGAAGTAGAAGCACAAAAGGTACAGGTATTCGGCAATATAGAAGGTGTTGATTACCTAAGTAGAAGATTTATCCTTAAGAAGTATTTAGGACTTACTGAGGATGAACTAGCTGATAACGAACGTTTATGGCGTGATGAAAACCGAAAAGAAGGTGCTATGGCGCCTGATGCTAAAAATGAATTAGGATCGGTAGGTGTTCGTGACAGCGATATTTCCAGTTTCGAACCCACTGATGTAGGCGGAGATGATGCCGATATTGGTGACGATGAAATAAATACAACTGGAGATGATTCACCTATTACAGGTGGAGGAGAAGACCAAGGAGGAGCAGATGAGATTTAGTGAAGTTAATCGTACTGTAAAAGATGATAATTATGGTAAATGGGATCTAGACGATACACGCAGACCTCGTTTAACATTAAGACATCTACAAAAAATGCGTCAACAACGTGAAATGAGCAAAGCTGAACACTTAGAACAAGTAGAACAGTGGAAAGATATGTATGCTCGACCACAGGGCGAATAAAACCCACTATTACCCATTTTTCTAAAATACCCCTCCAAAACAGCAATTTTAATCGTTAATTGCTTTACTATTAACCAAGATACATTAAATAAGTGTGTATTAACCTACCTCTATGATTAGAGGTGGAATAAAAGGAGATTATTATGAGTGCTCAAGATCGTTATACAAAGATTATTGAGAGTCTAGTAAACGGTGAAGAAGCAAAAGCTTCTGAACTAATGCACGAGGCTTTCGTAGAAAAAGCTCGTGAGATCTGGAGTGATCTCGTGGAGCAAGACGATATTGTAGAAGATCAAGTAGCTAACGCAGAGGAAGTTGAAGAACAAATTTCCGATGATCAAGCTACAGACTTCATTGATGATATCGAGTCAGATAAAGAAGAAATTGAAGCAGAAGAGGCTTTCGGTGAAGACAAAGAAGAAGGCGAAGAAGCTGAAGCTGAAATGGAATTAGCAACTGACGATGCAGAAGATAAAAAAGATGACGATATGGACTTCGACGGTGACGGTGAAACAGACGGACACGAAGAAGAACATAAAGATATTGAAGATAAACTAGTGAAAGTTGACGATGCACTAGCAGATCTTAAAGCTGAATTTGCCAAGCTAATGGGCGACGACGCTGAACCAGAAGCTGACGAAGAAATGCCAGCAATGGAACCAGAAATGGAAGAAGCAGTAGCAGAAACAAAAGCAGAAGCAGATGCAAAAGACGCAGATGAAGAAGCAGTTGAAGAAGCTAAAGCTGACGACAAAGCTGAAGACGCTAAAGAGGAACTAGAAGAAGAAGCAAAATTGGAAAAAATCGGTAAAGATGGTGCAGTCCATCCTGTCGATATGCCAGCAGGCGACGATGGTAAAGCTTCTCCAGTAGGTCCAGGCACTAAAGAAGTAGAATCAAACGGTGGTCCGGTTGATTTTGCTGGTGGTAAAGAAGAAGGTGGTAAAGCACCTGCACCAAAAGACATGGGCGTTAAAGGTCCATCTGATGGAGCAGAACTAAAAGCTGAACCAAAAGGCCACGGTGCTGAGAAAAAAGGCAAGGCTGAATAATTATGTCAAACAAACTGATTACAGAAAGACTTACATATAATCAGGCTAACATCATTACCGAGTCTTTAGACGATGGTAAAGGTGGTAAAAGCCTGTATATGGAAGGCATCTTTGTACAAGGTGACAAACGTAATCAGAACCAAAGAATTTATCCTATAACCGAAATTAGTAAAGCTGTAACTGCAATTCAGCAAAAAATCGAAGAGGGATATAATATATTAGGTGAAGCTGATCATCCGGATGATCTACAAGTAAATTTAGATCGTGTGTCTCACATGATCGAAAAGATGTGGATGAATGGTGCGGATGGTTACGGACGTCTAAAACTACTTCCGACTCCAATGGGAAATATTTGTAAAACCTTACTGGAGAACGACGTAAAATTAGGCGTATCATCAAGAGGAACTGGTAATGTAACTGGTGACGGAAAAGTGTCAGACTTTGAGATGGTAACAGTTGATATTGTTGCTAACCCAAGTGCACCTGATGCGTATCCTACACCGCTTGTCGAACAAATTATGCAAGGCAATAGATCTAACATTTTATTAGATGTTGCAAAAGCCACTAACCATGATGATGCGGCGCAGAAGTACTTACAAGAAGAGGTACTTAAATTTATAACAAACTTAGATATTAGGAGAACGAAATGACTCATGCAATCGAACAACTCCTAAGTTCAGAAGTGCTTTCTGAAGAAGTACGTAAAACTCTTGGCGAAGCTTGGGAATCAAAACTTTCCGAAGCACGTGAAGAAATTACATCAGAACTTCGTGAAGAATTCGCTCAGCGTTATGAAAATGACAAAGAGAATATGGTAGAAGCGTTGGATGCAATGCTTAAAGATACCATTACAAAAGAATTAAAAGAATTCCAAGCGGATAAGCAGTCAGCAGTAGAAGCAAAAGTAAAATACGAAGCTAAAATTGCTGAACACGCAAAACTTCTAGATCAGTTCGTAATGGAGACTCTTAAAAAAGAGATCGCAGAATTACGTGGTGATCGTACTAAACAAGAACAGAACTTCGCCAAGTTAGAAGATTTCGTAATGGAACAACTAACTTCAGAACTTAATGAATTCCACAAAGACAAGAAAGACCTAGTGGAGCAAAAGGTAAAACTTGTCAAGGAAGGTAAAGAGATCATTGCTGAGGCGAAGCGTGAGTTCATAGACAAGTCTGCTACTAAACTTGCATCAATTGTTGATAAAACAATTAAAAGCGAGTTAGGCACACTTAAAGAAGACATTCAAACTGCAAAAGAAAATATGTTCGGAAGAAAACTATTTGAAACATTTGCGGCAGAATTTATGAGTTCTCACCTAGCCGAAGGTACTGAAATTTCAAAACTTTCGAAGCAACTGGCTGAAGCGAAAGATGCACTAGCAGAATCGTCTAAGACAGTAGCTGAAAAAGAGGCTCTAATTACTGACGCTGAAAAGAAAGCTCAACGTATTGCAGAAGCAAACGAAAGAGCTGGAAAATTAGCAGATCTATTAGCCCCTCTAGCAAAAGATAAGCGTGAATTAATGCACAATTTACTTGAAAGTGTCCAAACTGAAAAACTAGATACACAGTTCAAGAAATATTTACCAACTGTACTAGCAGAAGGTAAAACTGCAAAAATTAAGACGCAATTAACAGAAACTTCTCAGATGACTGAGATTACAGGTAACAAGGCTCACACACAGGACACTGAAAGTGATGCTGAGATTATTAACCTTAAAAAACTAGCCGGTATCAATTAATAAGGAGTATACCATGTCAGAAAAACTATTTGAAAACTGGAGTGTTACAAAAGACGCTCTTACAGACGGTCTGGCAGGCAACAAGAAGGTTGTAATGGAGAGTGTTCTAGAAAACACTAAATCATACTTGTCAGAAGCCGCGGCAAGCGGTTCAACTATGGCAGGCAACATTGCGACACTTAACAAAGTGATCCTTCCAGTTATCCGTCGTGTAATGCCAACAGTTATTGCAAACGAACTTGTTGGTGTTCAGCCTATGCAAGGCCCAGTAGGCCAAATTCACACTCTACGTGTGCGTTACTCAGAAACAGCAGGCACAGCAACAGCTGGTGATGAAGCACTTTCACCATTTGCTATTGCAAAAGGCTATGCTGGTGATGCTTCAACAGGCACAGCAACTTCAACTTCAAACTTAGAAGCAGAAGCTGGCCGTAAATTAAGCATCCAGGTTCTAAAACAGACTGTAGAAGCTAAAACAAGAAAACTATCAGCAAGATGGACATTTGAAGCGGCACAAGATGCTCAATCAATGCACGGTCTTGATGTAGAAGCAGAAATTATGCAGGCTTTAGCACAAGAAATTACAGCTGAAATCGACCAAGAAGTACTAAACAGCTTAAGAAACCTAGCAGGTGCGGCTGTTGACTCATACGACCAAGCTAACGTATCAGGTCAAGCAACATTCGTTGGAGACCAACACGCGGCTTTAGCAGTATTAATCAACAGATCAGCTAACCTAATCGCGGCAAGAACACGTCGTGGTGCAGGTAACTACGTTGTTGTTTCACCGACAATCTTAACAGTACTACAATCTGCTACAACTTCAGCATTTGCACGTACTACAGAAGGTCCATTTGAAGCACCAACAAACACTAAATTTGTAGGTACACTTAACAACACACTAAGAGTATTTGTTGACCAATATGCAAATGATTCTACACCGATCCTAGTAGGTTACAAAGGTGACGGTGAAATCGATGCGGCGGCTTTCTATTGCCCATACATTCCACTAATGTCATCTGGTACAGTACTAGATCCAGCAACATTCGAACCAACAGTGTCATTTATGACACGTTACGGTTACGTAGAGCTACAAAACCAGGCTTCATCACTTGGTAATGCGGCAGACTACCTAAGCAAAATCGATGTTAATGCTGGTAACCTATCATTCTCATAATAGATAGGTAGTGGTTACACTAATTTGGGCGGTCCTTTCGGGGGCCGCCCTTTTTTTTATCTAGAAAAAATTAACTACAAAGATAAATATAATTAACAGTATATAAAACATGAAACAAATATCCACGGGAATAGGGAAAATTGTTTTATGTAAATTTTTTACTATGTATAATGTAGAGTAAACGGAACCTACAAGTAAGGAAGCGAAACTTGGCAATAAATATAAATCACAATCAGAATAAAATCAAGCCTAGTGAAGATAGCGATCTAAAACTTGACAGTGGTGCAACAGACAAGAATATTGATGTATCAACGAAAAGAGTGGTCAATCTTCAAGATCCTGTTAATGATCAAGACGCAGTTACAAAATATTATGTAGATAATAACACAGGCAGTTTAAACCTTGATCTTACACAATTACAAACATTAATTGATGGTAGAATAGATTCAGTTATTAATACATTAGATAAACTAACACCTGATGGTCCTGATGATATTTCAACAAAAACTTTATCCGTATCAGGAACACAATCATACAGAATTACAGATTTTACACAAACAGATCATACAGGAACTGGGTTATCAGCCACTCCGGGTGAAACAGTTCAACGTGTATTAAGAAATAATGACTTTAATACAAACACATTGGCACAGATTGGTCCAGGAGATACTGGTACAGTTGAAGTTATACGTAATAATGTATCTACAGTTTCAAAAGAACTGACAGCAGATATAAATGATGGAACAACAACTGATACAGATAAACTTATTATTTCTAACAATGTAGATTTTGGAACAATAACAGGAGAGGCTTTGGGTTTTCATTTTGTTTATAATGTAAGAGGACAAGGTGTTAACAGTGTTTCAGAAGGTTGGAACAATATAAAAATTCAACACGCAGGTAATGAAACAAATACAATTATATGGTATAGTGATCAAAGTAATCCAGGTGCACCACAGGCAACTAATGTTTCTATATCACCCGATGCTACAGAAAGTTTAGTTTATAGTTCCACAGTTCCACATTATACAAGTTCACAAATTTTTGATGTAAGTTTTGATGTTAATAGACTCAGTGGTGATTTTTATCCAGCAACAGATTCATTCATTACTTCGGCTGGAAATGATAATGGCAGTGGTGTTAATACATTATCATCAACTACATATCAAGCTCAAAGTATTACTACCCCTCTCCCTAGAAATTATCTAGTTAGTAGCGGCACAGCTACAATCAATTTACAAACTACAGTGAAAACAGGTACAGGTATTAGTTCTCCTAATAAAGGTCCTAGATTATCAGTAACAAACAGTTATCAAAGTACAACAGTTAATTTAGATGTTGCTGACAGAATTCTTTATATGAATGACGATGTCACTAGTGGTTATCCAGTAGATGAAACAAAAGTACTAGTTCAAAATGTTGGTTTTGGTTCAGGTGATGCCAGAAGGATTGAAACAATAGACGGTGACAATCCTACTGAACCAACAACATTTACTAACTGGGTAGGAGAGACTTCTACACTTAATGATCATGATGCCACTATTGTTGGTGGCGTTGTGACACATGATACAACAAATTATAGTGTTGGCTATCTTCCAGTAGGTCCTGATTTAGGAATAATTGGTAGAGATAGTAGTCAATATATAAATTTCGCATTTAATAGATCAGCTGTTTCCAAATTTGCTATGCAATGGTCTGGTAAAATTAGTGGATGTTGGGTAAGAGTACCTGGCACTTCTATTGATAATACCAGTACAATTAATGGTTGGATAGATACCAGTTTACCTTATGAAGGAAGTGGTGTCCCAGGAGCAAATACAGGAGCAGGAGGAAATGGTTCAAATGGTTGTGGACTAGCAGGTACTACAACATTAAATCAAACAGTAAACAATGAAACAATTAATATAACATTTGGTACTGAATCTAGTTCAAATGCAATAGATAACACGATCGTTATTAGGTTTAAATTAGAGAGTGGTGATAGTATATCATCAATAAAATTCGTGGCGGCTTCATAATATGGCAATCCAAGATACAAAAAAAGTAGACTATCTTTGGAAAAAGCTAGGTTATGGTATCACGAAGACCGACGATAAAGATCGTAAGAGTGCTAGTAACGAAAGTATTAGTTCTCCATTACTAATTCGTGGCGATAGGATCTGGACACAGGCAGATCAAATTCCTTCAACTTTGCCACAAACAAGTTCCGAGTATGTTCAGGTTCATACAGATTATCTTAGCACGTCAGTCGAGACGGTTATGGATAATACTGCAACACCTTTACGTACATGGAAAACCAGTCTAGTAGACTGGATACCTGTTGAATTTGGTTCAACATATCAAGTAAAAGTATATATAGATGACCCGGGTGCTGGTGACCCTCAAACATCTGGTACACGTTTATTCCCGGACGGTACTGGTAGTGATGAGTGGTTTTTTGACTATGCATCTGGAGTTCTACATTTCATAGGAGATTCGCTTCCCTCTTATGTTGTGGACGGCAAAGTTATCTATATAGCTGGAGCAAGATATGTTGGCAACGTTGGACTAGGAAATTTTACTCCTGGTTCCGGCGGAGCTCAAGTTCAAGCGGGTACTATCCCTGCATCACAAGCATTTACCGGTGATGGTATGCAGACGGTATATGATTTAAATCATACACCAGCATCTGCAGAAGCATTAGACGTTTATGTGAATGATGTTTTGCAAAGACCAGGGGAGGCGTGGACATTACAGAACGATACAGTTCAGTTTTTGATCACTCCTCCTTCTGGCACTGATATTTTTATAAAATATAGATACCCATTTGCTACATTTTCTGATCTACCATTGAGAAGTGTTGAAGAAAGACACTTAAATTTTACATACACTAGTGACCAATATACTGGTGATGGCGGACAAGTTACATATGATGTTAATCCAGGACACAATGAACAAAGTGTATTAGTAATAGTAGATGGTGCTATTATTCCACCACAACAATATAGTATAGTTGGTACAGTACTAACTCTCAATAATGCTCCTGCTCAGGACGCAGTGGTAGATATTCGATATCTGCCAGTTTAATTACATAAGTACATAAACCCCATAAATCTTGAATAAATACATTGTCGCAGACTGTTATCTCCTTGATAGCGACTATTCTGTGACAAACGTTCCACTAAGATAGTGGGGCAATCAATATATTGATTGGAGAAATCTAAAATGGCATTTAGACAGATAAAAACACCAGCCCTGGCCAACCAGGCGGTGATTGAAACCAAACTAGACGTAACAGCAGTTTCTGGCCAAACACCTGTAGCGTCTATCTCAGCGCCATCTCTAGACTCATTCCTAATACACGATACGACTTCAGGCGGGCTACGTAAAGTAACTGCATCTTCTTTTATTGGATCATTTGATTCCGATAGTTTAGGAGAAGGTTCAACTAACTTATACTTTACAGACGTAAGAGCTCAAACAGCAGTGGCGGCAGATATTGCTTCAGCTGTAGCAACAGAAGCAACTGATCGTGCGGCGGCAGATACAACACTACAAGGTAACATTGATACGTTATCAAGTGAAGTAGATGCTACTCAATTAGGTGCAGGTTTAGGTACAGATGGTACGTACTCTGCAGATGCGACAACTAACTATCTAGCAACAGCAACTTCATTAGTTGATGCAGATGGTAAACTTGACGCGGCAATCAAGGCAGTAGACACAGCATACCAGGCGGCTGATACAAGTCTACAAAACCAGGTTGATTTCATAACTAACAATGTTGATCCAGCGGCACTTGACTCGCTAACAGAAATTGTATCATCTTTTCAAACAGCTGATACTGCATTAGAAGCTTCTGTAATAGCAAACACTGGATTAATTACTACAGAAACTACACGTGCAACTGGCGAAGAAGCACGTATAGAAGGCAAAGTAGATGCAACACAATCAGAACTCGACGCAACACAAGTAGGTTCAGGTTTAGCGGCAGACGGAAGTTATACTGCTTCTGGCACAGCCAATTACATCGCAACTTCAACTTCGCTTCATGGCGCAACTGTAGCAATTGACACGGCTCTTAAAGCTGTTGATACTGCATACAAAGCGGCAGACACTACACTACAAACATCAATTACAGCAAACGCTAACAAGATTGGTACAGCGGCTCTAGATACTACAGCTACTGACTTATCAGCTGGCTTAAACGAAGTACACGGCGAAGTAGATGCCGAAGCTTCAAGAGCACTAACAGCAGAAGGCGTAATTGCGGCTAACTTGGTGACTGAAACTAACGCAAGAGCGGCGGCAGATACATCAATAAGAACTGATTTTGCGGCGGCGGACAGCAACATTCAAGGCGAACTTGATTTAACACAGCAAGGCGCAGGCTTAGAAGACGACGGCTCATTCATGCCGATTGCTACAGGAACTTATGTAGGTGCGGCAGTATCACTTAAAAGTGCTATTGAAGTATTAGACTCATCTTTAGCAATTGAAGAAGATGCTCGTATTGTAGCAGACGGAAATTTAGATACACGTCTAACTACTGAAGAAGGAAACGTTGACACTCTACAGACTGAAGTCCAAGCTATTGAAGATGTACTTGGTGACTTAGGTTCTACTCCATTAGATACAACTGCTACAACTATTGGCGGTGCTATCAATGAAGTACACGGCGAAGTAGATGCATTAGACACACGTCTAACAACTACAGAAGGCGACATTGCAACTAACCTAGCGTCAATCAACGACATTATATCAAATACAGACCCAGCGGCTCTAGACTCACTAGCAGAGATCGTTTCAGCATTCCAAACAGCTGATACAACTCTAACTGGTTTAGTTAACGCAAACGCGGCGGCTGTAAATACTGTAGAAGCATCTGTTGGCTTAAATGCTGACGGAACTTATGCTCCTCACACAACATCTAACTACATTGACTCAGCAACGTCAACAAAAGCGGCATTAGGATTACTTGATACTCAAGCTAAAACAAATGCAGATGCTATCGCGGCGGAAACTACAGCAAGAGTAGCAGATGTAGATGCAGAGGAAACTCGTGCTACAGCGGCAGAAGGTGCAATTCAAACTGAATTAGATGCAACACAAACCGGTCTCGGTATTGGTGCAGATGGTTCATACACACCGTCAGCTACTGCTAACCACATTTCAACAGCAACATCAATGGTTGATGCAGATAATAAATTAGATGCGGCGATTAAAGTCGTACAAGATAATTTAGATTCTGAAATCGCAACTACTGATGGCGAAATGACTGCTTTACAAGGCAGAGTAACTACTAACGAAGGCGATATCGCTTCAGCAACAACAGACAGAGCAAATATCCGTTCTGAATTTGCGGCGGCTGACTTAACATTACAAGGTAACATTGACACACTTTCTGGTGAAGTAGATGATACTCAAACAGGCGCAGGTCTAGCGGCTGATGGTTCTTATGTTGCGAATGCAACAACTAACTATCTACCAACTGCAACATCTTTAAAAGATGCTACAGAAAAACTAGATACGCAAAGTAAAGTTAATGCAGATGCTATCGCGGCAGAAATAGTAGATCGTGAAGCTGATGTAGATGCAGAACAAGCACGTGCAGAAGGCGAAGAAGCTCGTATCGAAACTAAAATTGATAACGAAGTAACTCGTTCTACAGCGGCAGACGCAGTACATACTGCTGACATTCTAACTAATGCTGGTAATATTACAACATTAGACGGAAGAATGACTACAGCAGAAGGTAACATCAACATTGAAAAAGGAAGAATTGACGATATCCTTCAAGGTGCTGATGGCGCTCTAGATACGTTGAAAGAAATCGGCGACGCATTTGCGGCGGCGGATTCAAGTCTACAAACACTAATAACAAACAACGGCACAGCCATTACAACTTTAAATAATGAAATGGATGCAGTTGAAGGCGATATCTCATCACTAGAAGCACTAGTTGGTGATGTCGCTTCTACACCGTTAGCAACTACAGCAACATCACTTGGTGGTGCTATCAATGAAATTCACGGAGAAATAGATGCTAACTTAACAGAGGTTGCTAATACTCAAGCGGCACTTGGACTAAACGCTGACGGATCATACTCAGCACATACTGGTTCAAACCACTTAGATGATGCAACAACTATGAAGGGTGCTCTAACAGCACTTGACTCAGCTATTGCAACTAACGCCAATGCTATCACAACTGGTGATGCGGCTGTAACAACTGCTTTCCAAGCGGCTGATGCAGGCATAGTCTCAGATTACGAAGCGGCAGACGTTGTACTAACTCAAGCTATCGATACAGCAGAAAGTTCAATCGGCTTAAACGCAGATGGATCTTACACTGCACCAGCAACATCTAACTACTTAGGCACAACTGCTACAGTTAAAGCAGGTCTAGTAGCATTAGATACTCAAGCTAAAGCGAATGCTGATAATCTTACAACTGAAATTGCAGATAGAATTTCAGCAGTAACAGCAGAAGCAACAGCAAGAGGAAATGCTGATACTACTTTACAAAACAATATCGATGCTGAATCAGCTCGTGCTCAAGGCGTAGAAGGTGCACTTGATACTCGTCTAACTTCAGCAGAAGGCGAAATTACAGCAACACAAACTGGTGCTGGATTAGCGGCAGACGGTACATATGCGGCAGATGCAACTACTAACTATCTGTCAGCAGGTACTTCGCTAAAAGACGCTGACAAGAAGCTAGATACTGCTCTTAAAACAGCAGATGACCGTGCGATAGCGGCAGAAGGTGCTCTAGATACAAGACTAACAACTGCTGAAGGTGAAGTAGATTCTCTACAAACTTTCACAGGTGAAGGTACTGCTCTAGATACAACTTCAGCTACACTAGCAGGCGCGGTTAATGAAATGCATGGTGAAGCAGATGCTATTGACGCAAGACTTACAGTAGCAGAAGGTGATATTGCTACTAACCTAGCATCAATCAACAACATCATTTCAAACACTGATCCAGCGGCTCTCGATTCATTAACTGAAATCGTTACAGAGTTCCAGAATGCAGACTCAACACTTACAGGTCTCGTTACTGCAAACTTAAACGAAATCAATGCAATCGAAACTGGTGCTGGTTTAGGCACAGATGGTACGTATACTGCACCAGCAGGAACAAACTATCTTGCTACAGCATCAAGTCTATCAAACGCAGACGAAGCTTTAGATACTGCTATTAAAGCAGTTGACACAGCTTACAAAGCGGCTGATGCGGCTCATGATACAGCTATTGCGGCTAGACTAGAAAAAGCAGGCGGTACAATGGCTGGTGCAATTGACATGGGTTCAAATGGCATATCTAACGTGGCGGCTCCAACACTTGCGGGTGATGCAGTCAACCTAGGTTACTTAACATCAAGCCTAAGCTCACAACATATCTCAGCATTTACGTCTGATGATCTTGCTGAGGGTGCAGGTAACTTATACTACCTAGACTCACGTTCAAGAGCGGCTATTTCGCTTGTAGACTCAACAACACGTGGTGGCGTTGCTTCATACGACAGCTCAACAGGTGTTATCAGTGTTAATGCAGACCACTCAGTACTAGATGCTACTGATGTCACAGATACTACATTTGCTGGTCAAGAAGGTAAAGTTCTTGCCGTAAATGGCGCAGAAACTGGAATGGAACTAATCGATGTTTCACACCTTGCATTTGCTAACGCAAATCGTATCACTATTAATGGTGATGGCACTACACAAACATTCGCACTAGGCTTTGATACAACTCAAGTCGCGGCGATGGTTTTCGTAGGCGGTGTTGTACAGGATCCAACAACTCACTACTCAATTGACAGTACAGCGGGTACGATCACATTTACTGATCCAATTCCAACTGGCTCTCAAGCGGTTGTTATCTCCCATATGTTAGGAGCGGTACCTTACTTAGAAACAGCTTCTGTAACATTCGATAAGTTTTCTGCAGATATCAAAGCATATGTACAGCAATCAGCAGTAACAGCAACTAATGGCGGTACACCAGTTGATACTTTCTCTGGTACAGCATATCGTTCAGCAAAATACATCATTCAAGTAGACAATGGTGCAGGTGAATACGAAACTCGTGAAGCTCTAGTAGTACACGATGGAACAACAGCCTACATCACTGAGTATGCACTTGTATACACAGGAGCGGCTCTATTAGGTGATGCTACAGTAGCAATGAATGGTAATGACGTACAGCTATTCTACACATCAAATGGCGGTAATGTAACTGTTAAAGTTATCTCAACTTACATAGATGTATAATAAGTAGACTAAAACTTTGGGGCGGTGGAAACACCGCCCTTTTTTTTGGCTAAAAAGTACTTTGAAAACACCAATTATATTAGCAAAGTACTTAATACGAAGAATTAGCAACTAAATACTACGTTGCATGAGCAACGCTTTTATTTGATCAAATAAAGGAATCGAAAAATGGCACAAAAAAGATTTATTATCGACGGTGGATTTAGCGTAAATGATGATTCGCTTATCACTGGTAATCTTGAGATGACAGGTCACATTCTTCCTTCAGCGGACATCACATATGACTTAGGTTCGCCGACGAAGCAATGGAAAGACGTGTACGTAGGTCCAGGTTCTTTATATGTTAATGGTAAAAAAGTTATCGAAGATGATAGCGATACTATTACACTAGGAACTGACGCAGACCAAGATCTACGTTTCAAAACAACAGGTGTTGGTTCTATTGAACTACTACCTGCAGGTACCGGTAACATTCAAATAATGTCAACAATGCAGATCCAAACAGGATCAGCAATCACTGACTCAGCTGGTTCAGCTGTTAAATTTGGTGATAAAATTGACATGGATTCGAATAGAATTATTAACGTTACAACACCAGTTGACGGCACAGACGCCGCCAACAAAACATACGTAGATGATAAGTTTGATGACGTAATTAACGGAGCACCAGCGGCACTCGACACTCTAAATGAGTTGGCGGCGGCTTTAGGTGACGACGCTAACTATGCTTCAACTATCACAACAGCATTAGCGGCTAAGGCTTCTATTGCTTATGTAGATGCTCAGATAGCAGGAATCGATGTTTCATCACAGCTAACAGGTGTTGAAAGTGACATTGATGCCCTAGAACTTACTATGGGTACAGCGACACTTAATACAACTTCACAGAATGTAACAGGCGCAATTAACGAACTGAAAACTGAAATCGCTGGCAACGACAGTGATATCACTACAGCAAATACAAACATTGCAACTAACACAGCGGCAATCGGCGTGTTACAAACTACAACAGCTAACAATGCAACTGACATTGCGGCAAATTCTACAGCAATTACAAACGCAATATCTACAGCTTCAGCAGACGCAACTGCTAAAGCTAACAACGCAGAAGCAAACGCAACGGCTACAGCTCAAGCGTACACAAACACACGTGAGACAGCAATTACTTCAGCTTATCAAACATACGCAGATACAGCAGAAGCAGACGCAGTTTCAACAGCAGAGACATACACAAATGCTCGTGAGACAGCAATTACAGCAGTAATTAATGCTCTTACAACTGATGACGTAGCAGAAGGTACAACTAACCTATACTTTACAAATGATAGAGTAGACACTAAACTTGGTTATGTTGATGCAGACATTCTTCCTTCAGCAACTGAAACTTATAACTTAGGTTCAGCTGATAAACGTTGGAACAAACTATTCCTAAAAGGTTCAACAATTGACCTAGGTGGTGTAGACATTTCAGCATCAGGTACAGGTATGTCAGTAGGTGGTTCAGATATGGCTTCGCAATCATACGTTGACGGAAAAATTGCAGACTTAATTGCATCTGCTCCAGGCGCACTAGATACTCTAAATGAACTAGCGGCGGCAATGGGCGATGATGCAAACTTCTCAGCAACAGTAGTTAACAATATTGCAACAGCGAAAGCAGAAGCAATCTCAACTGCATCAGTTGACGCAACAACTAAAGCAGATGCGGCAGAAGCAGATGCAATTTCAACAGCATCAGCAGACGCAACTACAAAAGCGAATGCGGCTCAAACAGCGGCAACATCACACTCAGACAATCGTGATATTACAGGTGTATCATTTAATACAGGTACAGGTGTAGTTACATTCACACGTACATCAGGCGATCTTACAGTTGACTTAGACGGTAGATTTACTGATAACGCATACGCAGATGCAATGAACCAAAACGTTACAACTACTTCAGATGTAACATTCGGTTCTGTATATGCAACAGGTGATGTTACAGCATACTCAGACGAGAGCTTAAAAACAAACATCAAAACTATTGATGGCGCACTAGGTAAAGTTGAATCAATCCGTGGTATCACATTTGATAGAATTAACGACGGTTCAACATCAACTGGTGTTGTTGCTCAAGAACTTGAAGCAGTACTTCCTGAAGCTGTGAAAACTGACGCACATGGTTTAAAATCAGTAGCATATGGTAACATTACAGGTCTTCTAATTGAAGCTGTAAAAGAGCTGTCTGCACAGGTAGCTGAGCTAAAAGCTAAGAAATAATTAGGACCTTGGATTTATACGGCCAGGTATTGATCAAATAAGGGTTAAAAATATTAGGAGGGTGAACTGCTTGGTGCTCACCCTCCATTCTTTTGAGCTAAATATCGTACAAATTATAGTATTTTTAAGTTAACAATGTGGTTTTATATTTTATAAATGTATAAATACATTGTGAGCAAAATCGTGAAGATATAGCTCTAATTTTTGCAAAAAAATCCTATAGGAGAAAGCCTAATGTCAACAACAACACAAGATTACACAGGAACATCGCTACCAGCAACAGGTAGTATGTTGTCAATGAGTTCTATCCGTAATTATTTTGGGTTAAGTGGTCAAATTTCACTATATACACTTGGTGCTTTCATTAGTCCGCAAGTACTGACTAACATTAAAGTTTCAGCTACATTTGGTGGCTGGCAAAACCAGAATAAATGGGGTACATCTTCAGGCGTAGATCCGTCACTAGATGAACCAGGCTCATCAAACTACTAAATAGAATTATTAGGGGGTTTGTCAATAAATATATTGACAACCTCCTACAATTTACATATAATAAATATGATTATATCTAATATAAACTGTAAACTCAGCCAGAAATTAATAGGAGAAAACAATGAGTATTCGTACTAAATTCGAAATTAAAACTTTCGTCCTTGGTGCTCATCCAACGCCAGCTCGTAAAGCACAGGCTTTGATAGCTGACTTAAACCAAGCACGTGAGCAAAATCATCCAGACCTCCCAGTACTCGAAGAAGTATATGAGGAGTTCTCAAAAGAACACAATGTAGAAGATCTACTAAAATCAATTGAATCAGAAGAAGAACAATATTGGGTAGAGCGTTTAGCAAAACTAGCCGCTATTGATATTTTGACACTTGGTAAAGTACAGCCAGAACATATGAATTATATGGTTGCACTTTCTGATGAAGCATTTGCATCAACAGTTAAGTCAGCAACTACTTTGGCAAAATCATTAAATACATCTGTTAAAGAAATTGAAGCAGAACTTGGAAGTGATCTAGTACCAGATGAACTTGCAAAGTAAGGTAAGTAATGGTAACAGTACCAAAGTTTCATTATGAAAAAGTACTTAACACAAAGGTTATAATAGCAACTCCAGTAAGGGACTATGTAACTTCTGCTTATACATTTTCTATTGCAAACTTAATGAAAAAATGTGGACAAGATGGTCAACATATTGAATTAAGAATGTTACAAGGAAGTGAAGTAGCAATGCAAAGACAACAACTAGCCGTTGATGCATTAGCTGAAACAGATTTTACACACATACTTTGGATAGATAGTGATATGAGATTTCCTAGTAACTTATTACAGGCACTTTTATCACACAAGAAAGACATTATTGCTTGTAACTATAGTACAAGAGTGCCACCACATAAACCGGTTGCATTTAAAGATGTTTATAATTTAGATAAACGTGTTTATGATGGTACTGGTTTAGAAATGGTAGAAGCAGTTGGCATGGGAGCCATGCTAGTAAAAAGAGAAGTATTTGAAAAACTAGAAAAACCATTCTTTAGTGTAAAATGGTTAGATGATTATACTTCATTAATGGGCGAGGATATATATTTCTGTTTTAAAGCCCGAGAAGCTGGATTTGATATCTGGCTTGAACAAGATATAAGTAAGCAGGTTGCTCATGTAGGAACTAGAGCTTACACAATACAAGGTGATTGCAATGAAGAAACTTAACATGAAACATACTCAACTTTTTGAGTACACAGGACAAAACGTTGTTACACCTTGGGACAGATTAAAGAAACATATTTTTGGTTCATATCCGGTTGTTACCGCACCTCGTACAAAAACAGAAGAAGATGCTCTTCAACTTGCATGGAGACATAGAGGTGAAAGTGATATGGCTTGGGTTGTAGATGAAAAAGCAACTCCAAGAGATGACTTTCCGTGGCACTATAGACCAAATGACCTTGAACGTGCAGTTATACATGAATTCCCAAGAGTAGTAAGACGTACTCGTCGACCAGTAGACTACGGAGATATTAAACTTGTACCAACAAACGGTGCAAACTTAGGCATCATCAGTAGTAATATTATCGGAAGTTATCATGAAGCAGACTTTGATATCTTTATGATTTCATTCCATGAAGAAGAAGCAGACCAAAATTTTATAAAACTTAAACAACGTTTTCCAGATATCCAACATATTAAAAATGTTCAGGGTATAGGAAATGCACACAGAGAAGCAGGTATTAAATCTAAATCAGAAATGGTTTATATTGTTGATGCTGATGCTCTTATTGCAGATGATTTTAAATTTGACTACATACCACCGATGAATAAAAGAGCTAATACAACTTATGTATGGCAGGCAAGAAATCCTATTAATGATCTTGTTTATGGATATGGTGCAGTAAAATTATTTCCAAGACAACAACTAGTTGATTTAGGTCATGAACTTCCAGACTATACAACAGGAGTATCTTTTTACCAACCTGTTAAAGAAGTATCTAATACAACTGCATTTAATAAAGATCCTTATAGAACATGGAGAAGTGCTTTCCGTGAATGTGCTAAATTAGCATCAAAGATTAATCCAAATGCTCCTAGTAAAGATACAACAGAACGTCTTGACACATGGTGTACAGTTGACAATGGCGGACGTTTTGGTAGATATTGTATTAAAGGTGCATTAGAGGGTAGAGCTTTTGGTGAAGCTAATAAGGATAATGTTGAAGAACTAAACAAGATTAATGATTACGAATGGCTGAGAACGCAATTCGTTGAGTCTATGAAAAAGAAAGTAAGAACTGATTAATTTAGTATACCACTAACATTACTTTCTATAACAGTTTGTACCTTTTTTATAAACTCTTTATTGAATAACTGGTTTTTAACTCCTGGATGAAGAGGGCGAGGCCAGTTATTTACTTTTATCCAGGCATATCCATCACTCTCATTATTAAGAACAGGCAAGAATTCTTCTTGTACCAATACAACAAAAGTATTATAGACAAACTTTTTATCACCACTAGTATACTGATGAACAGGAATAATTTTTTCCATATCTGGAATCATTCCTATTTCTTCTTCTAATTCTCTTTTTAATGTTTGGATTGGTCTTTCACCTTTATAACTTTTACCACCAAAGAAACACCAGGTACGAGGATGATTTGCTTCTACACCCCGTTGTTGCATTAATATTCTTCCAGTATCGGTTGCTAGTACAAGACAGCCACTGGCTTTTATAACTCTTTTATCCATTGTTATTGTTCTTAATTATTATAGATATATACGCCAAAAACCAGGTTTATACAAACCTTCAAAACTATTAAACCAATCAGAACCATTCCATTCTAATTGATCATCAGTCTTAATATTCTTAACATATTGTTGTAATGATACTTGACTACTTACAAAACTAACTACCCAATCACTGCCATTATATTCTATAATATCATTTGCTTTGGCTTTTAATCCTCCCCAAATAGCAATGTCAGTTAAGTCTTTAGTAATAATATAACGATTTCCCATAGTAGGACTAGGGACATTTCCTTGACCAGGAATATTTTTTGTAGGATCTAAAACTCCATCTACAGGATTTAGAGTATTTGTTGGTAATGTATCAGTATCAATATCAACAGCTAGTTCATTATCATTTGTTGAAAAAGATAATTTACCAACAATATCATTTGAAGCATCTTCTATATCGTTACTTTTTCTTAAACGTACTTGACTAATTCCAGGACGTAATTGACCATAAGGTTTTAATACTTGTTCCCAGGTTAAAGAAGTACCATCATCATTTAATGGTTTACCTGCATTGTTTAATATTCTAGCAACACCATTTATATATTCTAATCTTCTATCTTTAAATGCTATAACAACATAATTTGTTTGAGCTTCAAATGGTTCGTTCTCTCTAAATAAATCTAAGTTCGGATCATCTGTATTATGTAACTTATCAATAATAGTATGAATAAGAGTTTGTTTTTTAAGTTTTGCTGGTGGCGTAATTAATACTGGAACCTGAAAAGTCATTGTTGCAACATCAATAATATCATCGATTGTTGAACCAATACTTCTACTACTCCAAAGTATATTAGTCATTTCAACATAACTTAAACTAGTCCAGTCAAATGGATTATCACTAGTTCTAATATTTAATGTTGGATTGAATAATACTAATATCTGTTCAAGTAATTGAAGTTTTTGATCTGTATTAGAAGTCCATACATCTACATTCATTTCCATCATATAAGGAACTGGATTATGTCTTTGTACAGTATATGTTGATCCTATATTATCTGTATATTCTCCAGTAGACTCATCTGTTGCCTTTTCAAAAACTTGTACACTATCAACACTTTGTTGATAAGTTCTACGTTCAGGTGCTAGATTAAGTGTATTAATATAACATGAAATAAATGGAACAGTATTTACAATATTCTCAGAATTTTCACGAGTTATATGTGCCGCCATTCTATTAATATCACCATAACGCACAGGAACTTTTTGCATGACAGGTAATTTTTCATCACTTTCACCCATTTGTACACTAAAGCCACTAAACAATCTTATAAATTGTTGAATGTACCTACGTACCTGTTTATCATAAAAATATTGCATCTCAGCCATTATTCAAAATCACTCTTAGGTTTAATTACTTTACTTAATGCTTGACGTTCTGGTTTTTCAACATCATCAACAACAACTGTATTTTCATTATTAATAAATCCAGAAGCATTATAAGTTTTATCAGTCCAGGTTTGTTCAACTATATTATCATATAGTCTATGCCATCTTGATCCTCTTCTAACAAACATTCTGTTAGGAACAAAATCATTTCTTATAAAGTAGTCACCTTCATTTGGTTGTACTGGAAACTGATCTCCTGACGGAATAGCTTCGCCATGTTGATATTCTTCAACTTTTTCTGGTTCGTTAAATAGGTGATCTCTTAATGGTTCACCTTTTGGATCATTTGTTTCAGCACTCTTAACAATAGCATCTGAAATATTAATTTCAGTTTTGTATGATGATAGATCCTGTTTTAATGAATTAGGATCATCAGCAGTACCAAGTATATCTGCGTATTCTTGTGTATCTGTTAGTGGTGCTACCTTAACTCTCCAAATATGAGGGAACCAAGTTTGTGAAAAACCTTCTGCTCCACGTGCGGCGTCCTGTACTACATAAAATTTATTTACAGCATTCCTGTCTTGGCTTAATAGTAATTCGTCACGTAAATGGGGTAATTCTAAAACATCACCTGGCATAAGTTTACGTCCCAATTTATCTATCATATCGTTGATATGGAACGTAATGAATAAAGTATCATTTGTTAAGAAAAGACCAAATTGAGATAAGTCAAAGTCATTATCACTTACATTATATATACCTCTTAACTCGTAAATATCTGGTTCGTATTTACGATCTCGGTTTTCCATAAATAATAAGTCTTGAATCTTAGTTTCATTGATTGTTCCACTTGGATTACTTTCGTTACCTAATGGATCTGTTTCTGTGCCACCACTATAATTTGGTTCACTAGGATCTCCCTTGTCTGATTGAACTTTAGGTCCTGCATATTTGTGAACGTGAACAGCGGTTCCACCTATATCAAATTGTTCTTTGATATTTCGATCAAGAAACTTATAGTCATTACCTTTGTATGGTTTATATAAACTTAATCTTGGCATGAATCCTTCCTTTTATATAGTGTATTTATATTAACTGGTTTGTTTATAAGTGAGTGGATTACTTAAATACTTGTATGTTGGACCCGATAAGTGCAATCGCGGCGGCTACCGCGGCTTACAAAAGCATCCAATCGCTGGTTTCACACGGCCAGGATCTAGAAAGGTGTGTCGGACAACTCTCCAAATGGTATTCAGCGGCTTCAGATATAAGAAAAGCACAATCATACAATAATAATCCTCCATTATATAAACGTTTTTTAGCATCAGGAAGTGTAGAAGCTGAGGCTTTACAACTTATTATTCATGAAAAAAAGCTACAGGAACAAGAAAAAGAATTAGCGGCTCTTTTAAACTATAGATTTGGGTATGGTACTTGGAAAGAAATGATAGATTTACGTCGCGAGATTAAAAAGAAACGTGATAAAGAAGTTTATAGAATACAGGAGTTAAAGAGAAGTATATTGGAAGGTGTTTTTATAGTAGCTCTACTTCTTATGTTATCTGCTCTTTTGATAGGTATTATTTGGTTCATATATTCTTATAAATATTAGCATGAAAAATATGTTATCAACTGATAAAGGATGTGCCTGGCTTACAAACGGAGTCCATTTTAGACCTTCAGCACAGGAATCTGGGTACGTTACATCTTGTTGTAGGATGACTTATAGGCATAAAGATCTAGAAGAAATGCTAGACAAAGCAGTAAACGATCCAACATATTCATATGAAAATTTAAAAGATACTTCTTGTAGTAGATGTCGAATAGCTGAAGAGTCTAATGTTACTTCTTTAAGGCAACAAGGTTTTGGAAGAACAGGAGTAAAGTATCCACCAGGCAAACTAGTTCAAATTCAAGCAGGATTTAGTAGTTTTTGTAATCTAAAATGTAAATATTGTGGTCCTGCTCAAAGTACTTCATGGAATGACGAAATAGAATGGGCAGAAGAAAATAATATTGATTTAGATTTTTTAGAAAACAAAGAAATCACATTAAGAAAAGAAGATACATTTAAATTTGAATTAAAATTAATTGAAGAATTAAGAAACGCAGATTTAAGATGGTTAGCACACGTAGGAGTGTTCGGAGGCGAACCTTTTATGACTAGAAATTTTGAAACGTTTATTGATATGTTAGCAGAAAAAACAAAATTATCCAATTTACAAATACAGATTAATACTAATGCTACTATATTTCCAAAACAGAAAATTTTAGATATTCTTTGTAAATTTGGCAAAGTTGATTTAAGATGTAGTACTGAAGCTGTTGGAAATTTAGCAGAATATATTAGAAATGGATTGAATTGGAATTTATTTGAAAAAAATACCAACAAATGGATGGAATTATCAGAGCAACATACAAATATTAAAACAAGAATCCAGGCAACTCATACTATTTGGAGTATTAATAAAGTAAATGAGTTTGATGACTGGGCTAAAAAGTCAGGCTATATGGGTAGGGTATTTGATTCATGGACATATAACCCTGCAATAGTTAATGCTAGACAAGTATTAACAGAAAAACAAATAGAAGAGTGTAAGAAAATTGTAGAATCGATATATAATGTTAAAACAAAAGATTTTATTTGTCGACAACTAAATGCAAAACAAGTTAAGATGGAAGAAAAACATTTGTTAGCATTTAGAAAATTTACAGAAGTTTTCGATCCTAGAACAAAGTTTACACTCAAAGAAGTGAATCCTCAACTATACTCTTGGACACATAATTAACCGAAAACTCTAAAAAAGGTTGACAAGACAGTATGTCATGCCGTAGTATGATATATACTGATTGTAATTTATATTAGGAGTAGTATCGATGCCTTTAAAACAGGTGAGAAGAAAGAAGCCTCGTACCGTACATCGGAAACTTGGTTTTGAAGAAGTTAATTGGGACGGATGGCAAGAATGGACTGGTGAACAATACCATCGTAAAAGACAATGGTCAACACAAAGTTATTATACTGAAGTTCCAAGGGAAAAGCTCGAAACCTACTACCATGAATGGTTAAAAGCAGAAAAGTACAGTAAAGAAGACATAAGTGCTGTAAAATGCATCAAGAGTAGCCCGTATATGGGCGTATATGCCCGTCAACTACAAACGGGTATGCCAGACTTCAACCAAAAGGAAGATGACTACTGGCAGACGTTAGCGGGTACAATGGGAAATGTTAAACCTGTTACAGATTATATGAAAAAACAAACTGAAGATAACATAAAAAGAGGTAAAGTGATTTTACAGGAAAAAAAGGAAAAGCAAGAAAAAGAACAAAAGATTGAATTAGCAAAACCTTCTATTCAGCAGGTAATGTATAAGTCAGCTATGGCTATGACTGATCCTTTAGAAGAAGAAATTTTTAAATGGGAAAAGAATTATAACGAAAAAACTGTTAAAGATTTTCGTCCTGTTGTGATGTTGAGACGATTAGGTTGTAAAGGAAAACACGCTCAGATTATTCGTAATTACTATCAACCTGCATATGAAGAATATTTTAACCTGATTAATTATCCAACATCTTCCAGACTCAAAGAGTTAAGTGAATGGGAACAGGATCAATGGTCACAGTTAAAAGAAGCATATGAATTCATGGATAAGAAAAGTCAAAAATTATCCTTAGAATTATACAAAAAGATTTTAGATGCTTGTGATATTTTAGAAGCAGAAAGTAAGGCTAATCGTAAACCAAGAAAAGTTAAAGAAAAGTCAGCTGAACAAGTAGTTAAAAAGCTAAAGTACAAACAATCAGATGAGAAGTATGGACTAGCAAGTGTTCCGGCTGTAAAGATTCCAAAATGTGAAGTACTAGCAGTATTCAATACTAAAACCAGAAAGTTCGGTATATATCATGCTAAAGTAATAGACCCTCAGAAGCTTCAAAGAGCTGGTACAGGGCTTAATGTTAAAGGTACTACTATAACAGGGTATGATGAGCAAAAGAGCTTACAGAAGACTATCCGTAAGCCCGATGAACTACTACCAGAGCTTAGAAAAGCTACAAAACCTAAAACACTTAAACTATTTGATGGGTTAAAAACAACAGATACTAAAATGAATGGGCGTATAAATGCAGATACGATTCTCTTGGCGGTATTTTAATAAATACAGTATAGGAGAATATTATGGCCGCATATGATAACTTAATCAAAGAAATGGAACTACGTCTCGGTGGAGGCATGGTTGACGTTGAGCTAGATCCAGAACATTATGAACTAGCAGTTAATAAATCATTACAGAAATATCGTCAACGTGCTGAAAATGCCGTAGAAGAAAGTTTTCTAGGATTAACATTAGTTGAAGATGTAAATGAATATACATTACCAAAAGAGGTAATGGAAGTAAAAGATATTTACAGAAGAACAACTGGTGTAAGTAGTAATTCAGGAAATGATATAGAACCTTTTCAGGCGGCTTATATGAACACTTATCTCCTAGGATCACATAGACGTGGTGGATTATCAAGTTTTGATTTCTTAATGCAAAATAGAGAAACAATGGGAAGATTATTTGGTGCAGAAATTATGTTTACTTGGCGTCCACAGGAAAGCAAATTAATATTACAAAGAAAAATTAAATCAGCAGACAATGTATACCTACATTGTTATAATTATCGTCCAGATGAAAGTTTACTAACAGACACATATTCAGGTCCTTGGCTAAAAGATTATGCCTTTGCTCAATGTCGTTTAATGTTAGCTGAAGCTCGTGGTAAGTTTGCACAGATAGCAGGCCCACAAGGTGGTACTACAATGAACGCAGATCAACTTCGTCAGGATGCTCAAACAGAAATAGACAAGCTAGAACAAGAACTAACATTGTTTAATGATGGTTCAACTGGTCTTGGATTCGTAATAGGTTAATCTACATTATGGAACTTGTAATAAAAAGCCTGGTTGCAGGTGTTATCATTGCTATGATTAGTATAATAAGTCAAAGAAATATAACATTGGCGGCAATACTTATGGGTATTCCTACAACTGCCCTAATTGCAATGGTTTTTATGCATTATCAAGGAATTGCAGATGCCCAAATGGCTAAATGGGCGTGGGAAACTATAAAATTTGTCTTGACAAGTTTAATATTTTTTGTTATCTTTAGTTATACTGTTACGCATATAGGTTTTTGGTATAGTGTTTCACTAGGACTAATTGTAACAGTAATATTATTTAATATTGTAATAAAGGTAACTTAATTGAAAAAAATTGTAGGGATATGTGGACTAATAGGACATGGTAAAGATAGTGTAGCCGGTGCTTTAATTAAACATGGTTATGACAGAATTAGTTTTGCAGGTGTCTTAAAAGATACAGTATCTTCATTATTTGGTTGGGATAGAATATTATTAGAAGGTAATACTCCAGAAAGTAGAGTATGGCGTGAAACAGTTGATAAATGGTGGGCTAATCGTTTAGATATTCCAAATCTTACTCCTAGATATGTACTACAATTTATAGGTACTGATGTTTTAAGAACACATTTTCATCCTGATATATGGGTTGCGGCTTGTGAAAGACAAGTATTACAATCTGAAAAAAATGTAGTAATTAGTGACTGCCGTTTTTTTAATGAATTAAAAGCAATTAAAAAATTAGGTGGTACAACTGCCGTTGTATGGAGGCATGAAAAACCAGAATGGTGGGCTACTGCGGAAAATATAAACACAAATAACGTTGATCCTAATTCAAATCATACTATGAAAGTGGTATTTCCTGATGTTCATCAGTCAGAATGGCGTTGGGCAGGTTGGAACTTTGATGTTACCCTTAGCAACACAGATACCCTAGAATCGCTAGAAACACAGACAATTAAACTATTAAGTTAATTCTATAATAGCACTTTTTCCTTAATTTCAAATAAATACACATACGAAACATACTATAAGTATGTAGGATTAAATATGAAAAATAGGAGAACTCCAAAATGGCAAATCTAGTTTCACCTGGTGTCCAGGTATCAGTAACAGATGAGTCAGTATACGGTCCAGCTGGTTCTGGTACAGTGCCAATGTTATTCATTGCAACTGGCCAAGACAAAGTAGATCCTACTGGCACAGAGGCTGACGGTATTGCAAAATACACAAAATCAGCTAATGCCGGCAAACCAGTTCTTGTAACATCTCAACGTGAACTAACACAATACTTCGGTGAAGTTGACTTTCGTACTGTTGGCGGAGCGGTTGTACAGGGCGATGAGACTAATGACTACGGTTTGCTTGCCGCATATTCATTCCTAGGCCAATCTTCAGCGGCTTACATTGTAAGAGCTGATGTTGATTCAGTAGCACTTCGTCCAGTATCAGCAGAACCTAAAGGTCCTGCGGCAAACAATACATATTGGATGAATCCATCTACTTCAAAATTCGGAATTTTCGAATATGACGGTCAGGACTGGAATGCAAAAACTCCTGTGGTAGAAATTACTTCAGGCGGAGCACCAACTTCTTCAGGTACTTCTGGAGACTATCTAGTAGCGATAGTAAACGGTGCAACAGAAACAGAAATAGAATATTACAAACATGATGGTGCAGGCTGGAATCCAATTACAGCTGACATCACTTTTGCTCCTCACTATGCAGTTCCAGCAACTTCTATGTGGGTAAAAACAACAACACCTGGCGGTGGTTTAGATTTAGACGCACGTCTATACACTACTTCAGCAGGTTCATTTGTTGAGCAACAAATCTTATACGCACAGGACTTTGATCCAACTGGTGCGGCATCAGACGTTTTACATGATGGTTCAGCAAACTCTGGTAGAACACTACTAGAAGGCGATTTAGCTCTTGTTGTTGACGCAGTAAATGGTAAAATTGTTTTCAAAAGATGGGACTCAGTACAAAATGAGTGGGATATGGTAGGCACAGATGCTTCAGCATCAACTGGTGGCTATATCATGAACGTAGCAACAGCAATGCCTGTTGGTAATCCAGCTAATGGAACATATTGGTTTGATGATGCATTGAACAACTTAGACATTTTTGAAGTGGCTATGAATGGTTCAGATCAGGAATGGAAAAAAGTAGAACACGTACTTTACGGTTCAGCGGCTCCACTAACTAATTCATCAGGTGGTGCATTGGCTGACGGTGATTATTGGGTTGATACAAACGAATCAGCATATCCAGTAATTTACAGATACAATGGTAGTGCGTGGGTTGCGAAGAACAACACAGACCAATCAACTCCAGATGGTGTAGTATTTGGTGACATTACAGCAGATGCAAAAGCGGCGAACTCATTCGTTGGCTCAGCAGATATTATTGCTGATGGTCCAGATCCATTATTCTACCCAGTTGGTATGTCAGCGATTAATATGTGTCGTTCAGCAAATACAGTTCGTGTTTATGACGCATCAGCAACTACTTCTTGGAAGTGGAGAAACGCGGCATCAAATGCAATGTCAGGCGCAGGTAGCTTTGGTTCAAAAGCTCAACGTAAAGTCATTGTAATGGGTATGCAGGCATCATTTGCTGGCGAACAAATACGTGAAGAAACAATTCAATTCCGTTTATTAGCGGCTCCTGGATATCCAGAGCTAATGGATGAAATGACAACTTTAAATGCAGACAGAAATGAAACTGCATTTATTATTATTGATACTCCATTTAAACTAAACCCAACAGAAGCAATTCAATGGGTTAACGGAAATGGCGCCGTAGAGAACGGTGTAGATGGTCTTGTAAGCAAAAACGCATACGCGGCGGCTTACTATCCACCAGTTCTAACAACTGATCCAGTATCAGGTGCAAGTGTTATTGCTCCGGCATCACACTCAGCACTATACACATATGCATACAGTGATAACGTATCATTCCAATGGTTTGCACCAGCAGGTTTGACTCGTGGTATAGTACAGAATGCATCAAATGTTGGTTACCTAAATAGTGAAGGTGAGTTTACTCCAGTTTCACTAACACAAGGTCACAGAGATGTTATGTACGAAGCTGAACTTAACCCAATCGCTAACTTACCAGGTGATGGTGTTATTGTATATGGTCAGAAAACATTAAGCCCAGTGGCAAGTGCTCTTGATCGTGTAAACGTGGCACGTCTAACTGCATATCTAAGAGAAAGATTTGCAATTATTGGTCGTCCATTCTTATTCGAACAAAATGACACCCAAACTCGTGCTAATGCGGCTTCAACATTTAACGGCTTCTTAGCAAATATTTTAGCTCAAAGAGGTGTATATGATTATGCTGTAGTTTGTGATGAAACAAACAACACTCCTGCAAGAATCGATAGAAATGAATTATATATTGATGTAGCAGTAGAACCTACTAAATCAGCAGAATTTATCTATATTCCGGTACGTATCGTAAATACAGGCGAATTAAGCTAAAATACAATATAAAAGCGGTGTCCAAATAAGGGCACCGCTATTTTTTTGACAAAAACGATAAATACAATATAACAGATATACACTGTTTAATAAAAAAGGAGATTAACAATGGCAGTAATTAGCAATTTTGGTCTATCAACTGGTTCTTCTTCGACACTGATGCCTAAACTTCAGTATCGTTTTAGAGTAACATTTGAAAACTTAGGTGTATCAGGTTCATCAGGTAACCTTGCTACTTCTAACGTTATTTCAATTACACGTCCAGGTATTGACCATGAAGATGTAACAATTGATACATACAACTCAAAAATTCGTATGTTAGGAAAACATACGTGGCAAGATATTACACTTATTCTTCGTGATGACGTAGATGGTAATGTCGTAACTCTTTTTGATAAACAATTATCAAGACAAGTTAACCACAATACTCAATCATCACCACAAGCAGGTGGTAACTATAAATTTGCAATGCACATCGAGACACTAGATGGTGCTAACGGTCCAATCGAAGACGCTAACGTTTTAGATAAATGGACACTAGCTGGTTGTTTTATACCAACAATTACATACGGTGATTTAAACTATTCATCAAGTGATATGGTACAAATTACAGCAACTATACGTTTCGATAACGCATCGCACACACTAACTGGATCAAGTACTGACTTACTTTCAGCCGTAGCGGTTGATGAAACAGGTTCTAACCCAGCTGGTGGAGCACCAGCATAATTTAGGAGTAACTAGGTGTCTAAGTTCTTGGGAGATCATGCAACTCGTGTATATTTCGGTGAATCTCCTCAAGGTGGCAATCAAGTACAGTCACTTTTACCTAGGCATAAATTTAATTACCAAGTTACTTTTACACACCTAGACTCAACTGGTGGTTATACATCAACACTATTTGAAACAGCGACCTCGGTACAAATGCCGAGTGTCGCTTTTCGTACAAATACACTAAACGCATATAATAGAAGAGTAACAATTCAAACTGGTGTTGATTATCAACCAATTAGTATTAGACTACTTGAAGATAGAGATGGTAGGTTAGAAGATTTTATTAGAAAGTATTCGCTTCATTATTATAATGAAGGTTTTACAGTTAAAGCAACAGATAAGAATTTAAATAGTTTTGAATTTCCCGGAGATATATCAAGTAACAGAGGTTATAAACTTCCTTTTGATAAACATTTCTTTGAGAAGATTGAAATTTTTCGTCAAGATATAGCTGACGAGCATAATGTAGTTACAGTCTATGAACCTTTTATTGGTTCAGTAGATCACGATCAGTTAGAGTATTCTAACAGTGATTTTGTTCAATATAATTTAAGTATACAATATTCAGGTTATAACATTGAAACAAGATCTGGCAATATGCCAACTAGTATTTCAAGTTAATAAATACTAACATGGCAAAGTTTCAACAAGGAAGATATACTCCTAAGAATCCTAAAAAGTATATAGGAAAAGGAATACCCACATATAGATCAGGTTGGGAATTAGCAGTATTTCGTATGTGTGATAATCATCCAGGAATATTAGGATGGGGAAGTGAAACACATAGTATTCCATATAGGAATCCTTTAACAGGAAGACCTTCAAGATATGTTCCTGATTTACTCATGGTATATCATGATAGAGATGGACAAAAACACGCTGAAATGGTTGAGATAAAACCAAGTAAACAGATACTAGGAGAAGCTAAAACTCAACAACAAAAAATGGCGGCTGTTTTAAATCAAGCTAAATGGGAGGCGGCCAGAGCGTGGTGTAGAAAACATGGTTTAGGTTTTCGTGTTTTAACGGAAAGAGAAATATTTAATAAACCTCAAAACAGTAAGAGGAAGAAGTAATGACAAAAAAATTAGAAGATGAATTTAACTTACCTCCAATAGAAAATATTGATCCTAAAGATTTAGAAGAAAAATCAAAGGATAATGAGGTAGAAGAAAAAACAGTTGAAGACTCTAAGAGAGAAATAGAAACTATCAATAACGAATTAGCAGTATCAGAAAGAGTTGATATAGCATTACCAGTAGTCAAAGGACTAGATACATTAGAACGTGAGATGGATGAATATGCTAAAAAAGCAATGGAAACATTTGAAGATTTAGTTGATTTAGGTAGAAACGTTGAGGATAGACACGCAGGGCCTATATTTGATAGTGCCAGCAAAATGTTAAACGGAGCATTACAAGCTAAACAAGCTAAAATTGATAAAAAATTAAAGATGTTAGAGCTTCAGCAACGTCAAGCAAAGATAGAATTAGAGACTAGACGTACAGATGCTAAATTAGACGTAAAAGATGAGACGGTAGACATCGTAGACGGGCAATTAATGGGCGATAGAACGTCCCTTGTGAACGAAATCATGTCCAAAATTAAGGAAGACGATAAATAGTATTGTCGGGAGAACCATATTATGAAGTCATATAAACAATATTTAAAAGAAGCAAAACATACATACGATTTTCGTATCAAAATTGCAAAAGGATGTACAGACGAACAAGTAGATAGAATTGAAAGACACTTGTTAAAGTATGATGTACAAAAGTTTTCAGCACCTAAAAAACTTATGTTACAGAGCGAACATAAAGATTTCCCAACAATGCGTGGAATTGAAATTCAAGTAATTGAATTTTCTACAGCATTACCAGCTAGTGCATTTCAAATACAAGAAGAATTAAAAAAACTAATTGGTATAGGTGATGGTTTGATGAAAGTTCGTGGCGCACATGAGCCAGACGAACAACCTGCTACCGACAAAGAAGCTAAATCAGTTCTTGAAGATGACGAATACTCTGATGCAGAAAAAGTAAAGACCGACGACTTTTACGGTGACAAGTATAATACTTCATTCGTTCAAGAATTATTAAAGCTACGCAAAGAAAAGGAAAAAGGCAATGATGGAAACAAATAGAATTAAAACACTTGCTGGTCTTGTTGCTGACAATAATGAGGTGGCAAAAGAAGAGACTAGCGAGAGAGAATTAAAAGATACAGGTATCCCTGCAGAAGCACCAGCTACTGAAGCAGTAGGTAAATTTGCAGATCCAATTTATGATTTATGTGATGAATTAGGTTGTGAAGCAGAGCATCCAGTATACAGTGATCTAATTAGATATTTAGATGGTGATACAATTAAGGACTTTGTAGACGAGTATCGTAGAGTTCATGATTTTGGTAATGGAGTAGAAAATCCAGAAGAAGCTGTAGAAGTAGAAGCAGAAGCAGAAGAACTTGCAAACGAATCAGACATTGATCAATATCATGAAATTGCAAAAGTATAT
>MDTC01241149.1_pt1 | contig 58775 bp, 51 predicted proteins | sample 811181 | NCBI WGS metagenome assembly MDTC01 (sample SAMN05326644, study PRJNA326480) | marine metagenome | isolation source: seawater | place: Pacific Ocean: North | collected 2011 | reverse complement strand
CCGGTGGAATTTGAAATGGCGTACTATCGCCAGGAGGAGGAGTCTGCCATTGCGGCCTGACTCAAACAAATGAGCCTCCGGAAATCCCGGGGCGATTCAGTCTCTCAATTATTCCCCTGTCCCCGAGGGATGGGCAAACAGGACGCGGTGAGGGTCTGGAGTGGGCGACCGCTTCCAAATCCGCTGGCGATGTACTTACTGATAAGCCGCTTTGGGTCGCGGATGTCAGTTTCAGTGCCGAAAGCGAACACCCCGTTAGGCCAGCGCAGCATGATCCGTTGATCGCTGCCTGGTGAACCGAGGCAGGTATAGCCCCACAACGCTTGCTTGCGTCTTTCGCCAAAGCGGCGGGCCACCTCGTCGAGTTGGTTTGATCTGAACACCTCGTAACCGTAATGGATCATCCAGGCGATGGAGGCGTGATTATCTGACTGAGCGGGTGGCGGGCTATTTCCGGTTGAAGGCTTCATCTCGCGCCCTCCTGCTTGCGGAACAGGTCCATTTGAGAATCCCGATACCCCCAGCCTTTCAGTAAGTCGTAGGCCAGGGCCATGGTGGGTTGTTCGGTGTTCATCGAGTAGCAGGTGTAGCCGTCTTCAACGGGGTCATTGGTGCGGATAATTTCCAGGCCGTATTTTTTTAAATCGGCGATGGTGGACGGCAAGCAATGGTCAAATAGCGGTGCTTTTTCGGCCTCGATGGAATTCAGCGAGCCCCCAGTTGCAAGGTGGTAGAGTACTCTGGCTATTTTTGTGGGGCAGGCGGGCGGTATAAGGTCGCGGAAGTGCTGGCGGTTGATGTTCATTGTGGCCAGCCTCCCGTGATTGCGCCCCCGAGGGGAATGGCGAAAAGCAGGAGAGATATCAACGGCGTGGCCTGGAGAAAGGTCGCAATCAGGGGATGTCTGCGCTGATAGCTTTCTTTCTGAGTTGGTTTGGTATCCGTTATCTTTGTGTTCATCGTTTTTGTCGCTCAGCTGCTTCTAGTGCTTTTTTTTCAATCCAGGTCGCAACGTCGCTTGATCGCCAAAAATTTCGATTTCCAATCTTAATAGGCTGTGGGAATTCACCGTCGTTGATCATTGTTCTGAGCTTTTCGTGAGATACGGGGATGATTGCCTTGATAGGTGGTTCCGCTTTTGGATCTCCTAAAATATTTGTGGTGGAAAGTAGAACTGATTGTTGACTCATCGTTAGCTGCTCCGTTGGTGAATGTGGGGCCAGGCACCTGTGTATGGTGCCGTATTGGGTACGGAACAAATTATTAGAAAGGCACGTATCTAAGGCGAGGACATTGGAAGACGAATTTTTCTCTATCCTACGTCCGCAAAAGAATCGGTTTACTTACTTGTTGGGGTCGTGATGAGGCGGCGAATGTGTCGGAGGAGTTCTTCGTCATTGTTGGTGATGCGGTATAGAGCTCTTAGGATTGGAGCGCAGTGTTTAGGGTCCAACCAAATGGGCTGGCCTAATTCGGCGAGGTGCTTACTTCCATTCGTCCAGGTTCTCATAGGCCTTCCGGTTCTGGTTGAAAACTTGTCCATTTCCCACAGGAGGGAAACCAGGTATCTGTAATGCTCGGCCTTTTGTTCTTTGGAAGGGTAGCCTGGTGACAGATTTAATTGCTCGAATGTTGAGATCTGTTGGGATTTTGAGGTGATGAAAAATTCTGAGTTTTTCGGCGAGAACTGTTTGTTATTCTTATTGGCATCCTTCCAAGATCGAGATCGAAAAATTTCTTTTGTATCCATATATCCAGGAAAGCGCGGGTGATTTAGTTGAACAGCTGTTTTGCCGTTTTTTCCCTTGCTGTATACCAAGATGCGTTCCCCGTCTTTTGTGTCCTCTGAGTCACCAAATGTTGTTGGGGATGTATCGTTGTAAAGCGCGTTGTACTCTGCTGAAGGCCACTCGCATGCGGTAGATAGAGATGTCAGCTTTAGGAGTGTCTTCTCGAGATCAGTCGAGGCAACCAGTTCGTTAATGGCTTTCCATGGGCCATATTCTTCGGCGCCAAAGCATGCGAGAGTCACTCTGAGCTCGTATGCCAATTCGGCAATATATGCTAGGTCAGTTGCATCGTTATCGGTGACGATTTTTTCCCATTTGTAGCGTTCTGGAAAAATGTAAGGATTGATTAGTACTTCGCGAATAAACTCTGGCCACTCGTCCTGCTGGAGAAGGCTGCATAGGTGGGTATATGTCTCGGTTAGTGTTGGAGATGTAAATAAAACTGTCAGGGTATTTATATCGCATGTATCCCAAATTTCAGGGGAATCGCATGCTTCATGTGCGATAGAGGTCAACTCTTGTCGAAGTTCCTCGGGGTATTGTGGTGGGATGGCGATTAGAAAATTGGGTAGCCAATCCGACAGGTAGCGGTCTTCGTCTCCGCTGTAGGTTGAGGAGCCTAGTTTTTTAAAATCGTTCATGATTACGCTGGCCAAGAGACATTGTTCCGTTGCCATCAATTGTTGCAATGTATGGCTGTATTAGCCAGCCCGCCCCCTTACACACCAATATTTTCGGATTTAAGTTGTTCCCATTGCGCGCCGACTGGGAACAACTAGGGAACATTCTGTAACGATAATATTCATAATAAATACAATGGGTTATTAAATTTGTTCCCGTGTTCTCAATGTTCCCGAAATATTCGTGGGTGGCTGTAAAAACAAAGTAGTACCGCTACCGCTTGGCGCTTGTAATAGGCACGACGTTATCTACCCCAAGGCGCAAGGTGTCGAGGTAATCGGCCCAGGTTTGAAGCATCTGTCGACGGTTCTCCAGGTGTTTTGTGCGATTGTAAGCCCGTCCGTTGGCGTCCCTTACCGAGTGGGCGAGTTGGTGTTCAATCCAGTCGGGAGGAAAGCCCAGGACTTCATCCAGAAGGGTGCGGGCCATTGCTCTAAAGCCGTGGGGTGTCATTTGCTCTTTGGTGTAGCCCATTGTTCGAAGGGCAATGCGCAAGCCGTTGTCAGAAAGGGGGCGTGCGAAGCTCCGGGCATTTGGGAAAACATAGCGGCTCCGCCCGGTGAGTTTGTGGAGTTCTTCCAGTATCTCTATGGCTTGTGTCGCCAGGGGGATAATGTGCGGCTCTTTCTGTTTCATCCTCTCCGCCGGTATCTCGATGCGGGCTTCATCAAAGTTGACCTCGGACCACTCCAGGGCGCGAAGTTCGCCAGGTCGGCAGAAGAACAGGGGAGCGAGCCGTATTGCCGCCATGACTGAGGGTGTGCCCTGATAGGCATGGATTGCTGCCATCAACGGCCCGACTTGTTTAGGGTCGGTTATGGCGGCGTAGTGTTTGGTTTCCGTTTTCTTGAGTGCGTCCCTGATGTCGGCGCTCGGGTCGCGGTCCGCTCGCCCGGTGGCGACGGCGTAGCGGAATATCTGGCCGGCTGCTTGGCGCGCTTTCTTGGCAGTCTCCAGGGCTCCCCGGCTTTCGATTTTGCGTAGCGCCCGGAGGATTTCCGGTGGGCCTATCTCCGTTATCGCGGTATCCCCAATCGTGGGGAATAGGTCTTTTTCCAATATTCTGAGTAGACGGGCGTCTCCGGTCGCTGAGTGTTTGCCGCGCTTTTCCATCCATTCCAGGGCAATCAGGCGAAAGCTGTTGCTGGCTGCTTCGGCTTTCGAGCGTTTTGCGGCCCTCTTCTGGGCCATGGGGTCAACCCCTTTGGCAATCAGGGAGCGGGCCTCGTCTCTGGCTTTGCGGGCATCCGCTAACCCGATATCTGGGTAGGTGCCGATCTGGTAAACCTTCTCTTTCCCATCGTATCGGTACTTGAGCTGCCAATATTTTGAGCCATTGGGGGCGACCAGAAGGAACATGCTCTTTTCGTCGGTGAGCTTGTAGCGCTTATCCTTGGGTTTCGCTGCCCTGACTTTTGCGTCTGAAAGTGCCATTTTTACCCCCGTTAGATTTGGGGGTAATAGGTTTTATTACCCCGGAATTACCCCCATTTTTACCCCCTGAAATAGCTTGGTACAGGCTGTGGGCTGTGGTGTTAGGTTGGATGGTATGGGGTAAAGCCCCCGAATATCAAGGGGTTTGCTTGTGTTTGGTGGGTATGTGTTGGTGTCGAAAGGTAGGTAAATGGTGCCCCGGACAGGATTCGAACCTGTGACCTGCCCCTTAGGAGGGGGCCGCGCTATCCAGCTGTGCCACCGGGGCAGAAATTGCGAGGCCGAGAGTTTACTTTGTACGGCCTGACAGGGCAAAGGCTCAGCGCACCAGAGGCTCGCTGTAGCAATGCTCGATATCCCAGGGAAAGTGAATCCAGGTTTCCTGGGCGAATTCCCGGCTGTAATGCTCCGCCAGATCACGGGCTTGCGGTTTGGCGTAGATGGTGACAAACGTGGCTTTGGGCAATAACTGTCGGGCGATTTTGGCGGTGCCGCCAGTATCGACCAGATCATCGACAAGCAGGTAGCCATCGCCGTCGCCGTCCACGGATTTGAGAATCTGGATATCACCCTGCTGGTCGTGGTCGTAACTGGCGATGCAGAGAGTATCCACAACACGCAGATTAAGTTCTCTTGCCAGGATGGCGCCGGGCACCAGACCGCCGCGGGCAATGCTGATAATGCCGCGCCATGATTTGTCTGTTAGATTTCGGGCGAGGTTGCGGGTGTCCCGGTGCAATTCATCCCAGGTGAGGTAGTACACCGGTTGGCTGTCTGACATGGTTGATCCTGTTGGGAAATAGCTGAAACGCTGCGATTTTGCAGCATGGCTCTCGGGTGGGCAAGCCCTTGATGCCTTATCGCGAAGCGGCAGTTTGGCTTCTTTTCTTTTTGCCGTCGCGCTATGATTTTGCGGCGCGCCTGTGTAACGTGACTTGCGTGATAACAAAAAACTCACATACAAGATGTAGCCTGGGTAAGTGGGTGCATGGAGCAAGTGGTAATGCCTCCTGATTTTTGGAACCCTGATAAACGATCCGCGATAGTGCTGTGGTGGATTGCACCAGCCGGTAGTGACATACCGCTGTGCGCAACAGATCTTCCGCCAGATATGTCGGTGCACGTGGCGACGGCGCTCGATAGCAGCGAGGACACACCGGCTTGCGATGCGGTGGTCATTGCTGCGGAATTTTCCCTTGCCGAGAAGCAGTCACTGTGCCGCAGCGCTCAAGAGCGCGACCTGCCGCTGCTGGTTATTCTGGCGGAGGGCGAGGGTGCCGGGAGTGAGCTCGAAACGCTGAGTCAGGCCGGGGCTGATCTGCTGCTACCCTGTTTTCATCTCGCCTCGCTGCTGCACGGTTTGCGGCGCCTGGTCGAGGACCGTCGGCATTTGGCAGTGATGCGCGATGCGCAGGTTGTGCAGGACCAGGCGCGCCGGATGCTCAAGATCGCTCACTGGCATTACGACCTGGAGAACAAGCGCTTTCGCATGTTTAACGGGGAAGTGTTTGGCCTGGAGGGGCTGGAACACAGTCAGCTCGACCCCATCAGTCTGACCCGATCGCTATCGGCGCGCGTACCTGCTGCGGATTTGAAACGCATTACCAACAGTTTTCGTCAGGCGATAAGCGATGGTCAGGAATCGTTCTGTCATTATCGCTGGCATCATGACGATGGTCAGTGGCGCTGGGTGGAAATGCAGCTGACGCGCAGTGATGGCCCGCTATTGCAGATCAACGGGCTTTGCGTCGATGTTTCCGAACGCTACCAGAACCAGCGTGAGATCACGCGGATGGCCTATTACGATCCGCTGACCGGCTTGCGGAATCGGGTGCTGCTCGAACGCTGTGTTGATGAGCTGCTTGCTGAAACCGAAGGCGGCAGCAGCAAAGTCGCCTTTTTCTACTTCGATATTGACCACTTCAGTCGCATAAATAATGTCCTTGGCCATGACGCTGGCGATGAACTGCTGCGTTTGTTGGCGGCGAGATTGTGTGAGCACTTTAAGGCCTGCGGTACGCCTACCGACGATATGCTCGACAGCCTCGCGGCGGGCTATTTTGAGGGGGCCGGGTGCAGGAAAAAAGGTCTGGGTCGCCTGGCCGCGGACTCGTTCGGTCTGTTTTTCCGTGTAGCAGATGAGGAGTCGGCCTGCAGGGAAACCGTCGATGCGATGGCTGATGAACTGCTGGCACTGTTTAACGAGCCGTTTCTGCACAATGGACAAGCCATATATCTCGCGGCCAGTATCGGTATCAGTGTTTCCCGGTCGGGAGACACTGCTCGGGAGCTGATTCAACAGGCGGATCTGGCATTGCACGAGGCCAAAGCCGCCGGGCGATGCTGCAGCCGCTATTATCTGCCGGATATGATGCCGCGCTTGAGTCAGAGTCTGCAGTATCTCGATGGTATGAAACAGGCACTGATGCGGCGCGAGTTTTCGTTGTTCTACCAACCTCGCGTGTCGGCGGATGGCCGTCGTCTTCTGGCGTTGGAGGCTCTGCTGCGCTGGAACAGTCCCGAGATGGGGATGGTGCCACCGGCAACCTTTATCCCTCTGGCAGAGGAAAGCGGCCAGATTGTCGAAATTGGCGACTGGGTGTTCGAGCAGGCCTGTCAGCAACTGGTCGCCTGGCAGCAAGGGCCCCTTGCGCAATGCAAGCTGTCAGTGAATGTATCGGCCAGGCAATTGCGAACGCCGGGGTTTGTTGACCACTGCGCGGACCAACTGCGGCGCAGCGGGGTGGAGCCCTCGCGCATTGAGCTTGAGATCACCGAAGGCGTATTGATCGACAGCCAACTGGCGGGGGATGCCTTGGGAGCACTGCGGGCTCTGGGCCTGGGGATTTCCCTGGACGATTTCGGGACAGGCTACTGTTCCCTCAGTTACCTGCTGCGTTTCCCGATAACTGCGGTCAAACTCGATCGCAGCTTTGTTCGGCAGATCAGTCAGGAGACCGAGAAGGCGGCCGTTGTCGGCGCCGTGACGCAGTTGGCTCACACGTTGAAGATGGACGTTGTGGCCGAAGGGGTTGAAGACATTGCGGACTGGCAGGCCCTGCAATCGCTGGGCTGTGACCAGATGCAAGGCTTCTATTTTGCCCGGCCGATGCCCGCGACGGAACTTGAATGCTGGCTGGAGACGCTGACGCCCTGAGTGTGAAGTGTCGTTAAAATGACGGTTTGTTGCCGGTTGAGGCTGTTTTTCCCTTGGTGAGTCAATAAAATGACGGCTTCATTGTACTCACCGATCATTCCTATGGCCCATTGTGCTGTTCAGCTATTTATCGCAGCGTCTCCAGCTCGACAGGCGTATTACCGGCAGTTGCTGGAGGCTATCGGTCTGCCGGGCTTGATGCTGGTTGAACGGGGCGACGCCGATGCGGTGTTGCTGGCAGAGGGCGGCGAGTCTTTGCTGGATGCCAGCTTGCCAGGACTTGCCGAGCCCGAATTGGCGTCGCTGTTGCCCCGTTGTGTGGGCACGGTAGTGGCACCGGAGTACCCCTCACTGTTGGAGGGATTGTCTCGGTTGCAGAGCCTGCTGTACGAAGACGGGCCTCAGACGGGCGATCACCGCGATGGACTGGTGGCCATCAGTCCGCTCATGCGACAACTGAGAAATACCGTGGCGCAGCTCGCGGGCAAGCCCGTTACGGTAATGATTACAGGCCCTTCCGGAGCGGGCAAGGAGCTGGTTGCTCGGGCAATTCATCGTATGTCTGAGCGCGCGCAGGGACCGTTTGTACCCATCAATTGTGGTGCTATTCCCCGAGAGTTATTGGAGTCAGAGCTGTTCGGTCATGAACGAGGCGCATTCACCGGCGCGATTTCCAGTCGGGCGGGGCGTTTTGAACTCGCCCATGGCGGTACGTTGTTTCTGGATGAAATAGGGGATATGCCGCTGGATATGCAGGTGAAAATTCTGCGTGCTATTCAAGAGCGGAGTTTTGAGCGGGTCGGTTCCTGCGAGAGCCGTACGGCAGATGTTCGGATTGTTGCGGCGACGCACCGCGATCTTCCCTCGATGATTGCTGACGGTCAGTTTCGTGAAGATCTTTATTATCGCCTCAACGTTTTTCCACTTTCTATACCGCCACTTTCTGAGCGCCGCGAGGATATTCCAGCCTTGATCGACAGCCTGTCGGTACGCCTGGCAGAAGAGGGCTTGCCACTGCCCCGGTTCACGCCTGCCGCGCTGGATGCCTTGCAGGGCTATGATTGGCCGGGGAACGTACGTGAGCTGGCTAATCTGTTGGAGCGACTGGCGGTGAGCTACCCCGACAAGCTCGTTGGCGTGCATGACTTGCCGGGGTATTGTCGCAGAGATCTCTCAGCGTGGACCGCGCCGTCTGGCGGCGGCGAGCTACCTTCGCCTGACTCTGGGCTATCGCTGAAGGAAGAACTCGCTGCACTGGAGCGGCGCCGGATCACGCAGGCGCTGGAAGCCTCTGGACAGGTCGTCAGTCGCGCGGCCGAGCGGTTGGGGCTGCGGCGGACAACACTCATCGAGAAGATGCGCAAATACGGTATCGCTGCCGCTTAGCAGGCGCCAAACAGCTCGATCCAATTGCCATCGGGGTCGCAAACAAAGGCAAAGCCGATGCCGCCGCCAAACGGGGTGACGTCTAATGCGATGTCGGTGCCGGCTGCTTTCAACAGGGCCACGGTTGCCGTCAGATCGTTTGCCGCCAGACTGAAGTAACGGTAGCCGCAGGCGGCATAGCCGCCACCGGGCACGCCCTTGGCGGGGGTGTCGTCGCCGTAGTTCACCAACTTGATGATGTTGCCGCCAACGCGGTAGCGCTCCATGCTGCCGCCGGGAAACTCCAGTCTGCCCTCCAGCGGCAATGCCAGTAATTCACCGTAGAAGTGCCGCATCGCGTCCAAATTGTTGGTGACGATGCCGACTTCCACCGTTTCGCCAAATTGTGTGCTCATAGTTGCTCTCGTTATTGTGTTGATCGCTAAGGCTAGCAGATTGCTCGCCGGAAGAGTGTGGCGCGTGGCAGTGCTGTGCTATGTTCGGGCGCTGGTATAAAAAGTTGATCGATCCGCAGAGGTGAGCAATGGCAGGCGAGAGTGAAGTATTGCAGCAACTCCAGGCGAGAGAGGCCATTCGTGACCTGGTGCTGCGTTACTGTCGGGCGATTGACCGAAAAGACTACGCCGCTTTGTCTGCGCTCTACCACCCCGATGCTATCGATGACCACGGTGCGATGTTTAAGGGGCTGGCTGGCAATTTCATTGCGTGGCTACCCGAGATGCTCGAAGCCATGGAGGCCACGGTGCATTCCGTGAGCAATCACCTGATTGAAATTAGCGGCGACACGGCGGTGGGTGAGGTGTATTGCCAGGCCTATCACCGTTATCCGGGTGAGGAAGGGATGGAAGAGCTGGTCGTTGGTGGTCGCTATCTGGATCGCTACGAGCAGCGACAGGGTGAGTGGCGCTTCAGCTACCGTAAAATCGTGGCGGACTGGAATGAAATACGCCCCAGCCGGACCGATTTTACGGGGCCAATGTTTGTCGGGGCGGCGACGGGGGCAGACTGCCTCAGCGATCCCTCAGCCGCATGGTTTGCCTCGGATGGCGGTGTCTCTGCGGACCACTGATTTATGTGGTCTCCGTCGCGAGAGTGTCAGCCGCCGGCGAGTTTAACCGTGTAGCCTTTGGCTTCGAGCAAGGTTTTTAGTGCGCTGCGCTGGTCGCCCTGAAACTCCAGGCAGCCATCTTTAACCGCGCCGCCGATGCTCAGCTTCTGTTTGAGCTCCTTGCCGAGTTTTTTAAGCGCAGCGTCGTCGAGATCCAGTCCTTTCACCAGGCTGACCCCTTTCCCTTTGCGACCCTTGGTTTCGCGAAAGATGCGCACGATGCCGTCGCCGCGCCGTGCTTCCGCGTCGGCTTGTTTTTCCAGTGTCTTGCAGCGACATTGGGACTGGGGTTGCGAGCACTCAGGGCAGAGACGTCCCTGGTCGGTGGAGTAGACAAGACGTGACATAAACTTCAGCTTCCCGGGCAAAAAGGTTCAGGATCGGTATACTAGCGCCGAATTATCCAGATAGCGCTGTGTTCCATAGCTTTAGAAAGAGAGAGTGGTGATGACGGCTGACGAGCAGCAACAAATGATTGATCTTCAAACCCAGCTCGCTTTTCAGGAAGATTTGCTGACAGCGCTGGATATCAGGGTAACAGAGCAGGATGCCGAAATACGGCTGCTGCGCCAGCAACTGCAACAGCTCGCTCGTATGAGTCGCCAGATGCGCGACGCTATGGAAGAGCGGGGAATCAGCGAGCCGGGGCTGGCCGCTCAAATGGAGCGCCCGCCACACTACTGATGCCCTACTGGCAATCAGCCTTTGTCGATAATCGCAACTTCATCTGCCTGGGGGCCTTTTTCCCCTTCGGTCAGCACAAATTCCACGACCTGGCCTTCCATCAGGCTGCGACGTCCTCGGCCTTTTCCACGTATGGCGCGAAAGTGAACGAAGACATCATCGCCATTCTCGCGGGTGATAAAGCCGTAGCCTTTGCTGACATTAAACCATTTGACTGTGCCGCGTTCGCGAGTGCTGGCCATCGCATCCAGCAGCGCGGGCAGGCGAGGTGAGACAAGTGTGGCGGCTAAAATGGCCGCAAAGATAACCGCCGCTGGCAGGGCGCTGGTAACGGCGATATTCAGTTGTGATAAGGAAAACACCGCCAGAGCGGCAAGCAAGGCAGCGGTGATCAGTCTAATTGTTAAAAGCATGCGGATAAAAAACCAAATCGTTAATAAAAACAGGGTATTGCAAAGCTGTTGAGCAATACCGCAAAACGCGCATTATAGCATCAGCGGCGCAGTTCGTCGCCGCTGAGACGACTCAGGCCAAAGCGGCGGCTCAGAATGCGGTCGCGCAGCTCAGCGGGCAGCTTGCTCAGGCGGTACAACATACGGTTGCCTTTGGCGACCCCAATGTAGGCAGGGCAGTTGTCCCGCTGTGCCGCGGCCAGAATATCCCGTGCGACCTCTGAGGCATCGCTGGCACTTTTCTGGGAGAGGCGGGCCCGTTCAGCAATGGCATCACTCAGGCTGGCGTAGGGGCTTTGCGCGTTTGGTGTCTGGAGTTCAGTTTCGGCCCGGTCGGCGAAGCGTGAGCGTATTGCACCTGCTCTGACGACCATGACGCGAATGCCGAACGGGGCCAGTTCAAGCCGCAGGGCATCGCTCAGTGCGTGCAGGGCGGCTTTACTGGCGCAATAGCTGCCCGCAAACGGGGTGACAAGGTGCGCAGAAACGCTGCCGATATTCACCACCGTGCTGCCGCGCTTTAACATCGGCAGCAGGTTTTGCACCAGTTCCAGCGGGGCGATGCTGTTAGTCTGCAGCTGTGCGGCAAGCTTTCCGGGGGCCACTTCCAGCAAGGGGCCCATCAAGCCGTAACCGGCATTGTTGATCAGCAGTGCTAACTCCCCAAATTCCTCGACAAGCTGTTGGCTCATGGCGGCGAGGTGCTCAGCGTCGTTCAGGTCCAGGGCTCGCTTGTGCAAATGGGGGTGGTCGAGAGAAATATGCTCAGGGCGCCTTGCAGTGGCGATAACGTGGTAACCCTGGTCGAGGCATTCGCGTGCCAGGGCTTCGCCGAGGCCACTGGAGCAGCCGGTAATCAGGGCCACGCGGTAGGGAGCAGACATAGCGATATCCTCGTCATATATGTTGGTTTTTTGGGCGAGGGAGGACGGCTTCTTGCCTCCGGCCATTGCTCAGCTATTTTAAGCAGAATGCTGACTATACACGGTGTTAATACGCACTGTTTGCGAGGCACCCGTTAGTGGAATTACGCATTCTATCGTTGGACGCCCCAAGGGATGATGCTTTATATCAAAAAAGCCCTTGGCAATGTGTTGCGCAGGGAAGCTGACAGGGGAGTATCAATGACAATCCGCTGTGGCGGTTTAGAAAGGGTGTTTGCTGATCGCATTGCCGGAAAGGTGGTGGCGATGCTTGCTGTCGTCTGCGTACTGGGGGTTGTTTTCGCTATTGTCGCGGGTCTTTACAACCAGTCAGCAAAGTCTGAAATACAGGCACGCATCCTCGAACAACAGGCATTTGCCGAGCATTTTCAACAGCTTGATCGCCTGCTTGAGCGGGGGGGCGTGATTGGCCATTTCCATGAGGAACTGGCTCGTCCGGAGTTCGGCGATTTTCAGCGTCTGCAGCAGCAACTCCGCGAGGCGGAGCAATCTCTCAGCGCGCTGCGCGACGCCGGTGCAGATCCTGCCGCAACCACCACGCTGGGAGCGTTGTTGTCACTGTATGGCGGCTATCGCATTGGCGAGTCAGCCGAGTTTCCATTGAATCCCAGGCTCGACCAGCAGGCCGTCAACGATAGCCTGATGCTGTTGCAGCAACAAAATACCGACGCGGTCCTCAATACGGAAATCGCCTTGTCGGCGGCACTTAATCGGCAATTCTGGCTGCTGGGTGTGCTGGTTCTCATGGCGTTGGCGGGATTGGTTGCCGTGCCTTTACTTATCAGCAAGCGTCGCCGGGTAATGGCCTTGGATAAGGCACTGCACGAGGAGCGACAGCGATGTCAGCGCATGCTGGCCGCGATTCCTGGCGCGGTATTGATCGCCGATGATATGGGCAAGCTGTGTGCTGTCAGCGACAGCGCCTCACAATTGTTGGGCTTTGATCGTGAAGAACTTACTCAGCGGGATATCGAGAGTCTGATTTCCCCTCGCTTCCAACCCCAATACCAGCGCCTGTTGCGCAATGTGCGGGATGCTGAAGGGAAGGCGGAAGGTCAGGAGTTGATGATGGTCAGTCATTCCGGCAGCGATGTGCCGGTGGAGCTGATGCTGAGCTGGTTTGATGCCGGGCCCATGGGGCCAAGGCTGCTGGTGACACTGCGGGACGTTGGTGACCAATACCTGCTTCACGAACAGTTTCTGTATAGTCAACAGCGCTTTGACCTGGCGGTGATGGCATCGCGCGACGGTATCTGGGACTGGGATATGCGCGCTGACAAGCTGTATCTCAGTCCGGGCTGGCTGGCGATGGTAGGGATCGGCGGTAATGTCGAGGAGTCCGATACCAAACGCGTGTTGCTCAGTTGTATCCCCGAGCCAGAACAGCGGAAGCTGAAGAAAATCATGAAAGATTTTCTGCGCAGCAAAAGTCTGCTTTTTACCTGTGAACACCAATTACAGCGCCGCGATGGCGCGATTGTTGACGTTAGCTGCCGCGCGGCGGTGAAGCGTGACGCCGATGGCCGTGCGATCAGGATGGTCGGCGTGCATGGCGATATTACCGCTGCCAAAACGACCACACGGCAGCTGGCGGCAGATAAGCACAGCGTCGAAGATCGGCTGCGGCTGATGAGCATGAAGTTGGAAGCAGCGGAAGCTGAAGCGGAACAGGCGAATAAAGCCAGGTCGGCGTTCCTGTCGGTAGTCGGGCACGAGTTCAGAACGCCGATGAACGCCGTTGTGGGAATGACGGATCTGCTACTGCGATCGCCGCTGAACAGCGAGCAAAAATTGATGCTCGATACCATTGGTCGTTCATCCCAGTCGCTGCTGGCCATATTGGACCGGGTGCTCGATTACTCAATGCTCGAGACCGGCAGTGTCACCCTGCAGGTTGAGCAGATTATGCTGCAAGATTATCTGGAAGGGGTTTTGCTGGGGCTTGCGGATGAGGTAATGGGCAATGGTCAGCAACTGATATTGAATCTTGATCCCTGCATGCCTGAGCGTATTTGTTTGGACCCCTTGCGGGTGCGGCAGCTATTGATTGCTTTGCTCGAAAATGCCATCAAATTTTCCGCTCAGAGCAAACCCAGGGGGGAGATAGAACTGCTTGCCCGCCCTGTTAATGAGTCGGAGAAACATCAGCATGGCTGGGCTGCTGTCGCGTTTGAGATTCGCGACAACGGCGTCGGCATTCCCGAGGAAATTGGCAGGGATATGTTCCGTCCTTTTGTGCAGGCGGAGAGCTCGCACAGTCGACGCTTTGGTGGTGTCGGCCTGGGGCTGGCGGTCGCAGAAAAACTGGTGTCGCTGATGGAGGGCGAGATCAGCGTTGATGCTGCTGAACAGCAGGGAAGCTGCTTCAAGGTTTTGCTCCCCATTGACGGCTTCGAGGAGCGCGAGGATTCAGAGACCGCCTTGCCAGACCATGATGCCAGCCACCTATGGGTGGTCATCAATAACGACACCCTGCGCTTGGCGGTGTCGGCGGCATTGGGCCGGAAGGAGTGGCGGGCCCGGTACGCGACCCATATCGACACCGTCAAACTGAACCCGGCGGCAAAAACGCTGATTGTCAGCGATGCCGTCAATGCCTTGCCAGAAGCGCTGGAGCAGGAGTCCGTTAAATTGATCAGTCTGCAGCTTTGCCCCGCTGGCGGACCGGTTACCGCGCCACCTGGCGTGGTGTACATCAATCCCTTGTTGCCCTCACGGCTTTGCGGTGAGGTGCAGCGCTTGCTGAATGCTGGCTGATCAGACTTTCAGAACGTCTTCAGCCTGCAGGCCTTTCGGGCCCTCAACCAGATTGAATTCGACACTCTGGCCTTCGTCCAGCGTCCGGTAGCCATCGCCGCGAATTGAGCGGAAATGTACGAATACATCATCTCCCTCATTGCGCGTGATAAAGCCAAAACCCTTGGCGTTGTTAAACCATTTCACAGTCCCGGTTACACGTTCGCTCATTACAGATCCTCTTGATGATGGGCGGGGTGGGGCAGTAGCTTCAGTGGGGCGGCCGGTTTGGCGCCAATCACTGAGACAGTTTGGGTGAAAAGGGGGAAAGGATAGGAGGGTGATGCCGACAGTTTTAAACTGCCCGCCTGCTTCGGGAACCACGCTGGGTGGGCTGTGCAAAGCGATGCAAACATCACGCTAAATCGGATTGTTGTGCCAGACTGCTGTTTACTATAACGATTGCGCGAGGCTTGTCTACGCCTTTTCGCGCGAAATGGCGGCGAAAAGGCGTGAACAGGGTCGCATTACAGTTCGGCGATGGCCTGGCGCTGGGCCTGCAGGCGGTCGCGCTGGTGCTGTTGCGCCTGCAGCTTGTCCTGCTCTTTTTCTACAACAGCCGCCGGTGCCTTGTCGACAAAGCCCGGATTGCCCAACTTGCCAGCCAGGCGCTGGATATCCTTTTCAAGCTTCGCCAGCTCTTTGTCCAATCGACCCAGTTCGGCATCCTTGTCGATTAATCCGGCCATAGGAACCAGCAGTTCCATGTCGCCGATCAACTGCGTGGCCGCCATGGGGGCTTCCTCGCCGCTGCCCAAGACCTGAATGCTCTCGAGCTTGGCCAGTTTGGTGAGGAACTGCCGGTTATCGTCCAGACGCCGCTGATCGTCAGCACCCAGATTTTTCAGAATGATATTCAATGCCTTGGATGGCGGAACATTCATTTCACCGCGAATATTGCGAATGGCGGTGATCACCGCTTTCAGCCATTCGGCATCTGACAGTGCCTGTTCGTCAATCGCGTTCACGTTGGCGAGCGGATACGCCTGCAGCATGATGCTGTGAGGACCTTCGCCCGAGACGGTACCGGCAATCGGTGCCACGCGTTGCCAGATCTCTTCGGTGATAAACGGCATAAAAGGGTGAGCCAGCCGCAGCGTGGCTTCGAGCACACGAATCAATGTTCGGCGAGTACCGCGTTTGGCCTCGGCCGAGGCATTGTCGTCCCAGAGAACGGGTTTGGACAGCTCCAGGTACCAATCGCAGTATTCGTTCCAGACGAATTCATAGATTTCCTGCGAGGCGTGGTCGAGGCGGTAGTTCGTCATGGCATCGGCCACGCGCTGCTCGGCCTGCTGCAGGCGGGCGATGATCCAGCGGTCGGCCAGGCTCAGTTCCACTGCCTCATCGTTGACGCCGCAGTCTTCGCCTTCGGTATTCATCAGCACATAGCGCGCCGCGTTCCAGATTTTATTGCAGAAGTTGCGGTAGCCCTCCAGGCGCTTCATATCCCAGTTGATATCGCGTCCGGTGGAGGCCAGTGAATACAGGGTAAAACGCAGGGCGTCAGTGCCGTGGGCACCAATGCCTTCTGGAAAGGCTTTGCGGGTGGCCTTGCCGATTTTCTCCGCCAGTTGCGGCTGCATCATATTGCCGGTGCGTTTTTCCAGCAGGCTGTCCAGCTCGATGCCGTCGATCATATCCAGCGGGTCGAGTACATTGCCCTTGGACTTGGACATTTTCTGACCCTGCTCGTCGCGAATCAGGCCGGTCACGTAAACCGTTTTGAAGGGCACTTGTGGCTGGCCGTCTTCGTCTTTCATGAAGTGCATGGTCATCATGATCATGCGCGCCACCCAGAAGAAGATAATGTCGAAGCCGGTCACGAGTACATCGGTGGGGTGAAAGGTTTTCAGGCGCTCGGTGGTTTCCGGCCAGCCCAGTGTGCCGAAGGTCCACAGCGCGGAGCTGAACCAGGTGTCGAGGACATCTTCATCCTGATTCAGCGGCAGGTCGGCAGCGAGATTGTATTTGCTGCGAGCCTCTTCCTCGGTGCGTGCTACATAGATATTACCGTCGGCATCGTACCAGGCCGGCACGCGGTGCCCCCACCACAGTTGGCGGGAAATACACCAGTCCTGAATGTCGCGCATCCAGCTGAAATACATGTTCTCGTACTGTTTGGGCACAAACTGGATGCGGCCATCTTCGACGGCGGCAATGGCGGGCTCGGCGAGTTTTTGTGTGGCAACAAACCACTGGTCGGTCAGCAGCGGTTCAATGACCAGTCCGGAACGGTCTCCGCGAGGCACTTTCAGCGCGTGGTCATCGATCTTTTCCAGCAGTCCCGCACTGTCGAAATCAGCCACGATGGCTTTGCGGGCAGCATAGCGATCGAGGCCGGCATAGGCTTCTGGCAGCTTGGCGTCGAGTTCGGTATTGGGGCTGCTGTCGCTGTTGAAGACCTCGGCTTCGGCGCGGATGGCGGCGTCTTTGTCCATGATGTTGATCATGGGCAGTTTGTGACGCTGGCCCAGCGCGTAGTCATTGAAATCGTGCGCGGGAGTAATTTTTACGCAGCCGGTGCCGAATTCGCGATCGACGTAGTCGTCGGCCACGATGGGGATGCGGCGACCGACCAGCGGCAGCTCGATAAACTTGCCAACCAGAGAGGCGTAGCGCTCATCGGCCGGATTCACGGCGACGGCGGTATCTCCCAGCATGGTTTCCGGACGGGTAGTGGCGACGACGAGGTAATGTTTACCTTCGGCAGTTTGCGCGCCATCGGCCAGTGTGTAACGGAAGTGCCAGAGGTGGCCGTTTTCGTCTTTATTTTCCACTTCCAGATCTGAAATGGCGGTGTGCAATTTCGGGTCCCAGTTGACCAGACGCTTACCGCGATAAATCAGTTTGTCGTCATACAGGCGAACGAAGACTTCCTGAACGGCTTTGTAGAAGCCCTCGTCCATGGTGAAGCGCTCGTGATCCCAGTCCACGGAGGCGCCCAGACGGCGAAGCTGGCGGGTGATGGTGCCACCGGATTCTTCTTTCCATTCCCAGACTTTGTCCAGAAACGCCTCACGGCCGAGATCGTGGCGGGTCTGGCCCTTCGCAGCCAGTTTTCGCTCCACAACCATTTGGGTGGCGATGCCGGCGTGGTCGGTGCCTACTTGCCAGAGTGTGTTGCTGCCTTTCATCCGCTGGTAGCGGATAAGTGCGTCCATGATGGAATCTTGAAAGGCGTGGCCCATGTGCAAGCTGCCCGTGACATTGGGCGGCGGAATCATAATGCTGTAGGACGGCCCTGTGCCGCCGGGAGCAAAATAGCCGTTTTGCTCCCAGGTTTGGTACCACTTAGTTTCGATATCGCTGGGCTGAAATGTCTTATCCATGGGTTTCCGTATTGGCACTGGCTGAATTGGCACTGGCTGAGCGCGACACCGCCAGGGCGGCAGCGTCGAGAAAAGGGGCTAAGTATACTGAGTTTTTGCTTGTCGGGGCAAAGCCTTAGGGGCGGCGGCTCTGTTGGTACCACTGCTCGAGAAGTTGCTGGTCGAGCTTCAGCAGACGTTGCCGGAGCTCGGCTTCGATTTGTGGCAGCAAATCATCGATCAACGCCTGAAGAAACACTTCGCGGCTGTGGTCATTCTCGTCCCAGTCGGCAGGCGATTCCTTGGTTTCAATTTCATCGTCCAGCGCCTCTCCGAAGCGCTCGGCGAGCCGGGGAGAGGGCTCGAGAATATCATCCAGAACTGGAATGTCGTCGTGATCAGATTGTTCCTTCAACAGGGTTTGCAGGGCTTCCAGTTCGCTGAGCAGCGGTACATTGGGGTTGTCTGGATCCGGCATGGTCGGCCCTCAGAAGGCAATCTGGTGATTGTGCAGCGGGTAGCCGCGCTGTTTGTAAAAACGATAGCGCTCCCGCGATGCGGCTAGCGCCTTGTCCTGTTGTACCACCACTTCTGCCATTCGCCGGAAACGGCTGAATGCCTCGGGCAGATGCGCGGAGGTATTAATCAGCACATCGCAGTGCTCGCCCATCTCTGCGGGGGTATTGCCGCTACCGGGATGGCAGAGGGTGATTGCGTCGGCGGTGTCGGTAGAGTGGGGCACAAAGGCGCTGGGGCGACTGTCCCAGAGCAGCTTGTCGAGCTGCTCGGTGGCGGCGCTGTTGTCGCTGTGGATCAGCACCCGGTGACCGCTGCGCCAGGCCTTTTCGGCCAGGCGACAGCAGAACAGCAGGGCCTCCTCCGGTGAGGGGCTGTTGAGAATATAGAAGTCGATCCTGGTCACAGTGCTCAGTTCGCCGCCTTGCTTTCCAGGTAATGGCACAGCAGGCCGACCGGGCGACCGGTGGCGCCTTTGGAGCCACTCATCCGCCAGGCGACACCGGCAATGTCGAGGTGCGCCCAGCGGTAGTCTTTGCAGAAGCGAGACAGGAAGCAGGCGGCCGTGACGCTGCCAGCTTCCGGGCCACCGATATTGGCCATGTCGGCAAAATTGCTGTCGAGCTGGGACTGGTACTCATCCCACAGTGGCATATGCCAGGCGCGGTCTCGGGCGGCTTCGCCACAGTCGCGCAGTTCCTGAGCGAAATCATCCTGATTGCTGTACAGGCCAATGGCCTTGCTACCCAGTGCGACGATGCAGGCGCCGGTCAGGGTGGCAATATCGATGACCGAAGCGGGTTTGAAACGACCGGCATAGGTGAGGGCGTCGCACAGCACCAGTCGCCCTTCCGCATCGGTGTTCAGGATTTCAATTGTCTGGCCAGACATGCTGGTGACAATGTCGCCGGGCTTCGTGGCGCGGCCGCTGGGCATGTTCTCTGCAGCGGCGATAATGCCGACCACATTCAGGTTCAGTCCCATTTCGGCGACGGCGTTCATGGTGCCCATCACGCTGGCAGCGCCGCACATGTCATATTTCATTTCATCCATTTTGGCACCGGGCTTAAGGCTGATGCCGCCGGTGTCGAAAGTGATGCCCTTGCCTACCAAAACATGGGGTTGATCGCCTTTTTTGCCGCCCTGGTACTCCACCACAATCAGGCGTGCGGGCTGGTCGCTGCCCGCCGATACCGACAGTAGTGATCCCATGCCCAGCTGCTGCATTTTCTTTTCATCGAGCACGCTGACTTTGACCGCTTCATATTTACGGCCCAGCTTGCGGGCCTCCTTGGCGAGGAAGTCGGGGGTGCAGATATTGCCCGGCAGATCGCCCAAGCGCTTGGCTACATTCACACCCAAGCCTTCGGCAAGGCCGCGATCGACCGCCTGGCGGTTGGCTTCGGTATTACTGCCCTGCAGGGTGACCCGACGCAGGGTACTGGCCGGTTTGGGTTTGCTCAGTGTTTCGGTGTAGCGATACTGGGCAGCAACCAGCAGTTGCGCGCAGCGCTGCAGAAGCTGCGCCGGTTTTCGGCCTTCAACCTGCAGGTTATCGAACAACACGCAGGCGTCTTTACCCTGCTGCTTGTCGAGGGTATTGATCATGGCCGTCAACAGCTTGTCGAAATCGGCGTCGCTGATGCTGTCTTTACTGCCGCGACCGATGAGCAGCAGGCGTTTGGCGCGGAGCCCGTTGACCACTGGCAGCAGCAGTGTGCTGCCTACCTTGCCTTTGAAATCCCCCCTTTCAATCAGCGCCGACAGCGTGCCTTCGGTGGCCTGGTCTACGGCCTTGGCGACATCGCCAAAATGGGTGTTACAGACGACGACCAGACAGTCGCTGGCCAGGGTGCTGGGGTCTTTACAGGGCTTGAGGCTGATTTGCATGGATAATCTCGCTGACAACTATTCGCAGAGGACGCCATGATAAGTAATAATGCGCGCCAGTGCTGTGGACACTGACTGGACGACGCACTGATCAGTCGACCATGGCGGTGCTGTAACAGACGTATCTGTCTTTTTATCAATGGCTAGTGTAAAGGGTATTATCTGCGCGTGAAACTATTTGCCAGACAGGAGAGCGGGGAGCTGTGATTCTATTTCGTTACCTCGCCGGTGAAGTGCTGAAGTCGGTGTTCGCCGTGACCCTGGTGTTGCTGGCGATCATCATGAGCGGTCGCTTTGTCAAATACCTGGCGCAGGTTGCCGCGGGTGACTTCTCTCCCGACGTGCTGTTTCTGATCATGCTTTACCGCCTTCCCGGTTTTCTGGAAGTGGTATTACCCCTCGGCTTGTTTATCAGCATCCTGCTTTCTTATGGTCGCCTCTATGTCGACAGCGAGATGACGGTGATGAGTGCCTGTGGCATGAGTCGCCGTCGTCTGCTTCTCTACACACAGATTCCCGCACTATTTGTGGCCGCGATCGTGGCCTATCTCAGCATGGTAATTACGCCCGCCGGTATTCAGGCCTATGCTGACAAGCTGGCCGAGAGCCGGGCGGAGATCGGGGTGAAAGCGGCGGTAGAGGGACGATTTCGCATCGACAAAAGCAGTGGTCGAGTGACCTATATAGAAAGAACGGATCGCAACGAGCAAACCATGTACAGCGTGTTTCTCGCGCAGGCAGAAGCGACGGACAGTCCGGAGCGCTCGCTGGTTTCTCTGGTCACCGCAGACAGTGGACGCTTCCGCATTGACGAGGAGACGGGTGAGCGCCACCTGGTACTGGATAAGGGCGTGCGCTACGTGGGCGAGCCCGGAATGGCCGACTATCAAGTAACCAGCTTTGACCGGCTGAGTCAGTTACTGCGTGATCCGGAGGTGAAAACCTATCGTCAGGAACTGGACGGTAAGTCCACCGCCGAGTTGTGGGGCAGCGATTCACTGGAGGACATTGCCGCCGTGCAGTGGCGGATCTCGCTCAGTGTGCTGGTGCCCATTGCTGCCTTGCTGGCCGTGTCGATGAGCAAAACGGATCATCGTCGCGGTCGCTACGGCAAGATGTTTCCGGCGTTTATGCTGTATATGTTTTATCTGGTTGGTCTCAATGCCGTGCGTGACGCCATGGCGAAAGGGGAGTGGCCGGTGTTCCCCGGCATGTGGGTCATCCATGCCATCTTCCTGATACTGGGGCTGATTTTGCTCTATTCCGACAGCGTTCACCGGCATTGGTGGCTGTCGTGGCGGCGTGGGCGTAACTGATGGCGATGCGTAAGCTCAATCGCTATATCGGGCGAACTGTGGCAGCGGCGGTGTTCATGGTGCTGCTTGTCATTGTGGGTATTGATCTGCTGTCGGCGCTGATTGACGAACTCAAAGAGATTCGCGGAGATTACGACTTCGTCGGGGTTCTCAAATATGTGGGGCTGATCGCCCCGGATGCCATCTACAAATACCTGCCCTTCGCGGCCCTCGTCGGCTGCCTGGCGGGATTGGGGTCGCTGGCCAGCTCCAGCGAGCTGGTGGTCATGCGTGCGGCAGGGGTCTCGACTTACCGCCTGGTGATGGCGGTGGTCAAGCCGACACTGTTCATCACCCTGATGGGATTGCTGGTTGCTGAATACGTGGCGCCCGCCGCGATGCAGATCGCCGAAAGTCAGCGGGCAATCGCCCTGCAGAAATCCGAAAGCAGTCACTCTCGCCACGGCATGTGGCATCGAGAGGGCAATGACTTCATGCACTTCAACGCGGTACAACCGAACGGCGTGTTGTATGGCGTAAGCATTTACCGCTTTGATGATGATCGTAACCTGCTGCAAAGCACCTACGCGAACCGAGCCAATTACAGTGATGGGCGCTGGTCGCTGGAAGATGTGCGACAGGTGCAGTTTGCTGACGACAAGGCGACATCAAGCTCGGCTTCTCAGAAGGAGTGGGACTCGGGCTTGTCGCCGGAATTGCTGAATATTCTGGTGTTGGACCCCGATGACCTGTCGATCTCCGGGCTGTGGCGCTATGCCAGCTATTTGAAACAGCAGGGGCTGAATGCGGGAGACTATGAACTCGCGTTCTGGAATAAGATTTTGCAGCCCCTAACCATTATGGGCATGGTGTTTGTCGCGATCTCGTTTATCTTCGGTCCGTTGCGTGACGTGACGATGGGTTACCGTATTTTTGTCGGGGTGATGGTGGGGATTATCTTCCGTACCTTGCAGGATATCCTCGGGCCGTCCAGCCTCGTTTACGGCTTCGATCCCATCTATGCCAGCGTGGGACCAATCGCGATCTGCTTTGTTGCGGGCCTGCTGCTCATGTTGCGGCGCAGTTGAGCTGGGCCTACTTTTTCTGTTTGGGAAGCTGCAATACGCGGGTGTTGGAGGCGATGTCCTGCCAGCTACGCCCCTCGCGGTCCAGCCATATCCACCAGTAGCCCAAGCCGCCCATAAAAAACGCTGCGGCGGCCACGGGCAGGCGACGAAGCACCTGTGTCCAGCTAACACGCTGTCCGTCATTGGACTCCAGTTTCAATCGCCAGGCCTGCATGCCCAGTGTTTGTCCGGTTTTGCGCCAGAACCAACCGTAAAATGCCACCGTGATTGCCAGCAGGTAGATCGTATACGGCCAGCCTTGCAGGGGCGTATTGAGTTCGTGAACCACTGAATTGGTGCCGGGTGACGCGCCCAGCGCATCGCGACTGACAATCAGGGTGGGGATCAGTGAGGCAACAAACAGCACGGCAAACAGCAAAAAGCCATCGTAGATGGCCGCGGCAATACGGCGCCAGGCGCCTGCTGTCGGGTAGTTTTCGGTGGCGTCGGGAGAGGGTTTTTTCGTGCTGTTTTTCATGCTTCGGGCGATCCGTCGGAAAACGGCGCCCATTGTAGCAGAGGTCGCCGCCTTTAGAAGTTCAGCTCGAAGCCCAATGCGAGTGAGCTGCTGCGAAGGTGTACGCGGTAGTCGATATCTACTGACTGTCGTTGCTGTGCCAGTTGCACGCGGCCCTCTTCGTCTGGCAGATAGCTGAGCGACATGCGGCGGTGAATCATTCGGTAGAGCGCTTTTGCGCCGAGTTTCAGCAACTCTTTCTGGGCCGCGGAGCCCGTTTTTGCCTGGTGCTGATCCATCCAGATGCGGTTAAAGCGGGCTTCGTTGGCATTGTAAGCAACGAAGTTGCCGGAGACTTCATCCAATTCAACACAGTAGCGCAGAGTGGGGCGATAGCCGGGCTCATGGTCTGAGGGCAAGGTAAGCCAATGGCCGCCCTGCTGGGCATGGACGGCCGACGACATCGCTACGCTGAACAAGGCGAACAGCGCGCAGCGCGATATTGTTCTGCTTGTTGTATCTCTGTGCCGAGCTGTCATACCGTTGCCTCGCCTGAAATTATTCTTTTGCTGAGGATGCTTAACAGGCTAGCGATGAGCTGGATGATTGATAATCAGTAGATATACGATCGGGGATATGCCATATAGAGCATGGTGTTGGTCAGTCACTCGTCTACAATGCTTGGCGTTAAGTGACGGCCATTGGGTTTTCGCGATAATAAAATAGGGGAAGGAAGCAGTCTGCAATGCGCATATTACTGATTGAAGATGATCTGAGCGTCGCGGAGTACATCGTCAAGGGGCTCAAGGAGAGCGGCTATCAGGTTGAACATGTCGCCGATGGCAAGTCCGGGCTGGTAAAGGCAACGACCGAAGAGTTCGATGCTCTTATCGTCGATCGCATGCTGCCCAATGTGGATGGCCTGACCATTATCAAAACACTGCGGGCATCGAACGATAGCACCCCGGCATTGATACTGAGTGCGTTGGGCGAGGTGGATGACCGCGTGAAGGGGCTGAAGGCCGGCGGGGATGACTACCTGGTGAAGCCCTTTGCCTTTGCCGAGTTGCTGGCCCGTATAGAAGTCATACTGCGGCGTCACGAGTCCAGCTCGGCGGTGACGCGGTTGAAAGTTGGCGATCTGGAGATGGACCTGCTGGCGCACAAGGTGACCCGCGGCGGTCAGGTTTTTAACCTGCAGCCCCGCGAGTACAAGCTGCTCGAATACCTGATGCGCCATGCCGGACAGGTCGTGACGCGCACCATGCTGCTTGAAAACGTGTGGGACTATCACTTTGATCCGCAGACCAATGTGATCGATGTGCATATCAGTCGCCTGCGTCAGAAAATCGACAAGGGCTTTGATCGTCAGCTTCTGAATACCGTTCGCGGTGCCGGGTATATGTTGGATGATTCTGAGTAGAATTTTCACCAGTTTCACGTTCCGCTTCCTGGTCAGCTACGTCGCCTGGCTCAGCGTGGCGGTGTTTATGGTACTGGCGCTGATTTACGCCGTTATTGCCTACGATTTTTTCAGTGAAGTACACCGTTCGGTAAAGGCCGAGCTGCAGGATTTGAGCGAGGCCTATGAAGACGGTGGTGTTGCCGCTGTGGATGCCTTCGTGGAAGAACACAGCGGACCGTCGCGGTTGATACGTTTTTTCTACTTTGTCGGCGATGACAGCTACAACAAGATCGCGGGCAATCTTCACGAGTGGCCGAGTACTAAGGAATATCGCAACGGCTGGCTGGGTTTTGACTTCGAATCCTTGGCCGGCAGTATTGTCGATCCGGTGGGCAACGAATTTATTGCCCGTTCCATGCAACTGCCCAGCGGCGAACATATTCTGGTTGCCCGGCACTATGCCGATGTCCTCAATAGCACCAAGCTGGTGGCCGGTGCGCTGACCCGCTCGATGGTGGCGACGATTGTTCTGGGCACTATCGGCGGTGCGATTACTGCCGCCTTGAGTATGCGTCGAATAGAGGGGATCAACACCTCACTGCGGCGCATCATGTCGGGTGATTTTTCCGAGCGGATTGAAGTCAGTCACAGCAGCGGCGACTTCCGGCGACTGTCGGAAAACGTTAACCAGATGCTGGACAGGATCGAAGTGTTGATGACCGGGGTGAGGCAGGTCTCGGACAACATCGCCCACGACTTGCGTACCCCGCTGACGCGATTGCGAAACAAGCTCAGTGATCTTCATGACAACTGTGATGATTCGGCCACCCGTGAACAGGTGGAAGCGCTGATCGACGAGGCTGACGGCCTGTTGGGCACTTTCAGTGCTTTGTTGCGCATTGCTCAGGTGGAGTCCGGCAACCGGCGCTCAGGATTCGCCGAGGTCGATCTCTGTACCGTGGTTTCGGACGTGATCGAATTGTATGAGCCGCTTGCCAGTGACAAGGAACAGCACTTCAAAACGGCGCTGGCTCGTGTGGGTAAGGTCATCGGCGATCGGAACCTGCTGTTTCAGGCGGTGGCGAATCTGGTGGATAACGCGATCAAATACACCCCGGAAGGGGGGGAGGTCATGGTTGGCGTCTCCATCGAGCCGGACGCTTACCGTATCTACGTGGCCGACACGGGAATGGGGGTTCCAGAGGCGGATCGCGAAAAAGTATTCCAGCGCTTTTTTAGGGTGGAAAGCAGCCGCGGTTGCCACCCCGGCAATGGCTTGGGATTGAGTCTGGTACAGGCGGTTGTTCGCCTTCACGATGGCAGTATTTCTCTCGAAGATAATCACCCCGGCTTGCGCGTGGTGATTCGTTTGCCTCGGGATGCTGCGCAGGCCAAGGCCTGATCAGGATGCGGGACGCTCAGCCAGGCTGAGGTGACCGCAGAGCTCGTCCAGATCCAGCTTAGGCACGGCGCGAGACGGGCTCAATGGCGTGCCGTCGTCTTGCGGGGCGATCTGCAGGTGGCTGGTGTCGGGGCTGCGAGCCGCCGGCTTGGACGGCGACTGGAGGGGGGCGCCCAGTGCATCCAGTCGCAGGCCGCTGATATCGACGTTCACGGGATCAATTCTTCGTCGTTCCTGCTCCCTCAATACCGGGCTGCCGACGGGGCTCAGGCTGAGCGCCTGTTCGCCCGCCTCGGCGTGTTGCTCAATCGCCTGTTGTTGCGGGCTTGTGGTGGAGGACGGTCGGGATTCAGTGAGAATGCCGAGCTTGTCGAAGCCGCGCTGTAAGCGCTGCAGCTGCTCAGCATCGAGGTTTTTGCGGATGCGACTGGTTCTCCCCTGCAGCAGCTTTGCCATCTGCTCGGGGGGACGTTTAAACAGGGCGGCCAGTTGTTTAACCGCGCGCTCGCGGTCGGCGCCCACCGCCAACTGCCCAGTCAAAAATAAATCGTAGTGTTCATTTGCCATGTTTTTTGCCACATGCATCCCCGCACCTGCCGAGTTCTTTTCTACTCGCTGAGGCTTCTTTACGCAACTTAGCAGACTGAGCGTGGGAGTGTTAAGATTCCGGCTCGAATGTGTGATGTGATCGGAGACCACGGCGACATATATGGACCTCGAAGCTGTTCCAAGCCGCTTTGCCCGCTCGCTGATGAACTTGGCAATCGAACGTGGTTACGATCAGGATAAACTCCTTCGTGCCGCGCAAATCCCCTTTAACCCCGCCGACAGCCGCAGTCAGGGCTATCAGGCTCATGTGACGGCGATGCAGTACACCCGTCTGTATCAGCAGGTGATGAGCCTGATACAGGATGAGGCATTTGGTCTGATGTTGGGGCATGAGGTCACCCCCGGCGCTTTCCGAATGATGTGTTACTGCCTGCTGGGTTGCGAAAACCTGGGCAAGGCGATCAGTCGCGCCTGTGAATTTTTCCGCACCTTCTATGACGCCGACACCCATATTCATCTGGATACGCGTGTCGATAGCGCCATTGTGGGATATGGCAGCATTAAAAAAGGCTTCGCGGGCGATCATGTGGATGCCTCTGATCTCTACGGCCTGTCGATCTGGCACCGCTTTTTCTGCTGGCTGGTGGGCAGCAATATCGAATTAAAAGAGGTGCGATTTGCCGGTCAGGCTCCGAAAGAACGTCGCCGAGTGGCCCGTTACCAGCAGATGTTTGAGTGCCCCGTCTACTACGGCCAACTGCGTGACGAGTTTGTCTTTGACACGCGCTACCTCAATTTTCCGCTTGTCCAGAATGAGCGCACGCTGAAAGACTTCCTCAAGAATGCGCCTTATCCGCTGATGGTGCTCAACAACGGACGCGATGACAGCAGTCTTGTGGCGCGGGTGCGGGCCATGATCGGCCAGGATTTCAGTCAGGGTTTCCCGAGTTTCGAGCGCATTACCGAGGCGCTGAATATGTCGGCGCCCACGCTGCGTCGACGGCTGAAAAAGGAGGGGACGACCTTCCAGCAACTCAAGGACGAATGCCGCCGCGACGCGGCAATGGCGTACCTCAGCAGCTCCGAGCTGTCGATCAATGCAGTCGCCGCTCTGATGGGCTTTACCGACCCTTCCGCGTTTCACCGCTGCTTCAAAAAGTGGACGGGGATGACGCCCGGCGAATTCCGCCTGCGTGAGCGCGAGACCGATTAATCGCGCCTCTTGCTAAGTCGTTGACACACAAAACGAAATAACAGATATGTCAGTGGGTTGACCGGATATGTTATTGCCGGAACAACTGCTCAGGCGCCATGCTTTGCCAATTTGAAGCAACCCCATTAATTGGCAGGACACAGCATGGCAGACGCGTTTATTTACGATGCGATTCGCACCCCCCGTGGAAAGGGTAAACAGGGTGGTTCGCTCTATGAAGTTAAACCCATCGATCTGGTGACCAATCTTCTCGAGGCGATGAAAGAGCGCCTGGACCTGGACACTACCCAGGTAGAAGATCTGATTCTGGCTTGCGGCGAGCCGGTCAAAGAGCAGGGTCAGAACATCGCCAAAGCTGCACTGGTCTACTCAAGCTGGGATGACATCACTACTGGCGCACAGCTTCATCGTTTCTGTGCCGGTGGTCTGGACGCCGTAAATATGGCCGCCGCCAAAGTGGCCGCGGGTTTTGAAGACATGGTCGCCGCAGGGGGGGTGGAGTCCATGTCCCGTCTGGGAATTGGCGCCAGTGGTGGCGCGACCGGCGACCCTTGGGTGGCGATGAAGTCCTACTTCATTTCTCAGGGTTTGGGCGCTGATATTATTGCTACGCAAGATGGTATCACTCGCGAAGAAGTGGACGCCTACGCGCTGCGCTCTCAGCAACGCGCCGCACATGCCCGCGACAACGGCTATTTCAAATCACTGGTGCCGGTTCGCGACATGAATGGTGTGGCCATTCTGGATCACGATGAATTTATCCGTGCGGATACCAGCGCCGAGGGGCTGGCAAAACTGAAGCCCGCCTTCCAGATGTTTAACGATTTCGGCCACGGCGGCGTTGCCAAGTTGAGATATCCGGATCTGGAAAATATCAACTGCGTGCACACTCCCGGAAACTCCTCCGGCATCGTCGATGGTGCCGGGCTGGTGCTGATCGGCAATGAGTCCGCTGGCAAGGCTCAGGGCCTCAAACCCCGCGCCCGTATTGTGAGCTGTGCGCTGGTCGGCAGCGAGCCGACGATCATGCTCGATGGTCCGGTACCCGCCACCCAGAAAGCCCTCAAAAAGGCAGGCATGACGCTGGACGATATTGATCTGTTCGAACTCAACGAAGCCTTTGCCTCGGTAGTGCTGCGCTATCAGCGCCGTCTATCAATTCCCGATGACAAGCTGAACGTCAACGGCGGCGCCATCGCCATGGGGCATCCCATCGGCGCCACAGGCGCGATGATTCTCGGCACGGTTTTGGATGAGCTGGAGCGTCGCGATCTGCAGCGCGGGCTGGTCACCCTGTGTGCCGGCGGCGGCATCGGTATCGCCACCATCATCGAGCGCGTGTAAGCAAGCACTGAACTGAACAAGGGCTGGCGGCGCGGCTGTCAGCCACAAAGAGAGTACAGAACAATGGGATATATTCGTTTAGAAAAAGACGCTGATGGCATCGTCGAGCTGATTTTTGACCAGCCCGGCAAAACCGTAAATACCATGGGTCAGGAATATGATGAGGCCATGCGCGCGGCGGTGGCCGAGCTGCAGGCGATGGTGGCCGAGGGCGGTGTTACCGGTATCTACCTGCGCAGTGGCAAGCCAAACCAGTTTTTTGCCGGTGGCGATATTAAAGAAATGCTGGAAATGGATCTGAACCCTCCGGCAGAAGAAAAAGCCCGCATGTACGAAGGCGTGATGGCGACCAAAGCGCCGCTGCGTATTCTGGAGACACTAGGCGTGCCGGTTGCGGTCGGAATGAACGGCCCGGCGCTGGGCGGCGGTTTTGAAATTGCCCTGGCCTGCCACTACCGGGTGGCGGTGAAAGGCATTCAAATGGGCCTGCCGGAGGCCATGATCGGCCTGATGCCCGGCGCGGGCGGTGTAGTGCGCATGACCTATCTGTTGGGAATGCAGGAAGCCATCGGCTTGATCAGCCAAGGGCGCCGTCTGAAAGCGGATCAGGCCTTGAAGAAAGGGCTGCTGAACGCGCTGGCAGAGGATGAGGCTGATATGCATGCCCAGGCCAAGGCCTGGATTAAGGAAAATACCAACAAAGAAGGCGGTGTGAAGCAGCCTTGGGACAGCGAGGGTTATCAAATGCCCGGCGGTGGTCCAGAGGATGCCGCCAACCAAGGTTTGACCTTCTTTGGCCCGGCCAATGTCATGGTCCAGACCAAGAACCTGATGCCTGCGCAGAACGCGATTTTTGCCTGTGTGGTCGATGCGGCGCGTGTCGACTTCGACACCGCGCAAAAAATCGAAGGTCGCTATTTCCTCAGCCTGCTGTTGGATCAGATCGCGCGCAATATGATGACCACCTTCTTCGTGCAGATGGAAGCGCTCAACCGCGGCGCCAGCCGCCCCCAGGGCCCGGAGAAATTCCAGTGCCGCAAGTTGGGTATTCTTGGCGCAGGCCAGATGGGCGCAGGCATTGCCACCACGGCTGCTCAGAAGGGTATCGAAGTGGTGTTGAAAGACATCAGCCAGGAAAACGCCGATCGCGGGAAAGCCTATGCCGAAGCCTTTTACGATAAGGGCATCAGCAAGGGAAAAATGAGTGAGGAGCAGAAGGCGGAATTCCTCGGTCGTATCAAAGCCACTGCCGACTACGCCGATCTGGCGGGCTGTGAACTGGTGATTGAAGCGGTTTTCGAGGATCGCAAGATCAAGGCGGCGGTGACTCAGGAAGCGGAAGCGGTATTGGATGACTCAGCTGTGTTTGCATCGAATACTTCGGCGCTGCCGATTACCGAACTGGCTGTGGCCAGCAGTCGCGCGGATAACTTTATTGGCATGCACTTCTTCTCGCCCGCCGAGAAAATGCCGCTGGTGGAAATTATCCGCGGTGAAAAAACCAGCGATGAATCGCTGGCTAAAGCCTTTGATCTGGCCCAGCAGCTGGGTAAAACCCCGATTGTGGTTAATGATGCGCCCGGCTTCTTCACTACTCGTGTGATTGCGCAAACGGTGACGCAGGGTGCGGCGATGCTGGAAGAAGGCATTAACCCCGTACTGATCGAGTCGGCAGCCCGCGATAACGGTTCTCCGGTTGGTCCCTTGGCGGCCATCGATGAGATCAGTCAGGAAACGGCTTATAAAAACGGTCAACAGGCCAAAGCCGATGCGGAAGCGCAAGGCAAGCCGGTCGCGGCCAATGCGGCGTCTCGGGTACTGGATCGCATGGTTAATGAATTCGGGCGTCGCGGTAAGATCCACGGCGGTGGTTACTACGAGTACCCACAGGGTGGTCAGAAGCACATTTGGCCCGGCCTGAAAGAAGCCTTTGCGCCGAATGGCTACACCGAAATTCCGTATCAGGATATCAAGGATCGTCTGGTATTCAGCCAGTGTCTGGAAGCGGTTCGCGCCATGGAAGAGGGCGTTATTGAAATCGTCGGTGATGGCAATATTGGCTCGATCATGGGCATTGGCTTCCCGGCACAGACCGGCGGTGCATTCCAGGCGATCAATGCCTACGGCCTGAAAGCCTTTGTTGAGCGTGCCCGTGAACTGGAAGCGCGCTACGGTGAGGTCTTTGCGGTACCGGCATTGCTGGCACAGCGTGCCGAGCAGGGACAGACCTTCGTCTGAGCGACAGCGTTTTAGCGATTAAGGGTCGGCACTGCCGGCCCTTTTTTTATGGTTGTTTTTTCTCGCTCATATCAGAGGGCTGGGCCCGCTCAAGTACTTAAGCCGTTGTCTGACTGAAGTCCAGAAACATTTCCTTGTGGATATCGCTGCGCGATGCGCCGTGCATAAAGCAACGTCGTTCAAACTGCTGAACAAAACGCGCACTGCCGCTGAGATAGACATGGTCGCCGCGCAGTGGTGCCAGTGCTCGCAGGGTGGATTCAAGACTATCGTTGTCGTCCCACAGCGCTGTTTCAATATGGATGCCTTTATTGATGAGTCTGGATAGCTCCGGTGACTCATACAGGCCGGTTTTGCCGCGAGCGCAGCGCAGCAGCACGATATTGTCGTACTGATCGTCCTCGGTCGCTGCGCCAGCGATGGCCAGCAGCGGTGCGAGGCCCGTGCCGCTGCCGATCAGCAACAGGCGTCGCGGTGTGCTGTCCTCGCGCAGCCGGAAGTCGCCGAATGGCCCCTGAAGCTGCAGCGTATCACCTGCGCTCAATCGGCAAAGGGCATCACTGAGTCTGCCCTCAGGATGGCGCTGGATATGAAAAACCAATGGGCCTTGGCTGGCGGGCAGTGCTGCCGAGTAGCAGCGCGTGTCGATGCCATTCAATGACAGGCTGAAATATTGTCCCGGTTGCCAGCGCAGGCTGCTGTCAAACTCAAGCCGCCAGACGGTGTCGCTGAGTTGCTCTGAGCGAGCAAGTGTTGCTGTGTGCCAGGGCTTCTGAGCGGGCAGGCTGACCTCCAGCGAGTGGTCTGCCGGTAACTGACAGGCGAGAAACTCGCCGTTGCGACATTGCGCTTCACTCAGTCCTTGTTGGGCTTCGACAAGCCTCTCTGTTGGGACCCGGTGACTTTGCAGGCAACAGCTCTGGCATACCCCGGCCAGGCAGCCATGCGGAATGGCTTGCTGGTGGCGAAGCAGGCAGCCGAGCACGGTTTCGCCCGGCTCGCAGCTATAGGTCTGGCCTTTGAAGGTGAGGATAGGCATGGACTCGTTCATCGCAGGGTTGAGCTCGTTATGGTACTGAGCAAGCGGCCAAACCGCTACGTCGGTATACTGGGGCATGACTGTGGAGGAGAGCGCCGTGTCGGAATTTTCTGAGCAGGCCATTATTGAGGCGTGGCAAGAGAACGCTGAACCCTGGTGTGCGGCCTTGGCGAGCGGGGCGATCAAAAGCCGCGAAGCGATCACCAATCAGGCCATTGTTGATGCGATTTGCCGACTGCGGCCCCGCCGCGTGTTGGATATTGGTTGTGGTGAGGGCTGGTTATTGCAAGCACTGGCAGAGCAGGGCATTTCTGCCGAGGGCGTGGACGTGGTGCCGGAGCTGATCGACGCAGCCCGGCGTCGCGGCGCGGAATGTGAGTGTTTGAGCTACGAGGCATTGGCTCGTCGCCCCGCATCGCCAGATTACGATGTTATCGTCTGTAACTTCTCGTTATTAGGCGAGTCGCTGCAATCGCTGCTGGCGGCGCTGGTGGGACGGCTCGCCCCCGGCGGGCGCGTTCTGGTGCAAACCTTACATCCGGTATTCAGTCGCCCCGAGCGCTATCAGTCTGCCTGGCAGACGGGAAGTTGGCAGGGACTGGAACCCGCACTGCAAAAGCAGTTCAAATCAGCGGCACCGTGGTTCTTTCGCCCACTGTCTGCCTGGAGCGAGCTATTCTGTGAATCCGGTCTGTTGATTGAACGTTGTGTTGAGCCGTCCAGTCAGCCGGGCGATCCAGCGGTATCCATCATTTTTCAATTGCTACCAACCCCCTGAGAAAGAGGAGCCTGATCATGTCCAGCGCCCATAACAGCCCCGCCCGTGTTGATGATACGCACAGTCTGGCGGTTGCCTACGTGCTGTGGTTGTTCGGCTTTATGGGGGCGCACCGCTTTTATCTGGGGCGCCCCATCAGTGGGACCCTGTATTTCTTTACCCTTGGGCTGTTCCTCATCGGTTGGATTGTCGACCTATTCCTGATGCCGATGATGGAGCGCGATGCGGACTTTCGCTATCGCTCAGGAGCGACCAGTTACACGGTCGCCTGGGTACTGCTGACGTTTTTAGGGGTATTCGGCCTGCACCGTTTTTATATGGGCAAGTGGGTTACAGGGGTGATTTATCTGTTTACGGGCGGCTTTTTCCTGCTCGGCCTGATCTACGATTACTGGACATTGAACCGCCAAATCAGCGAAAGAAATGCGATGTTATTCAGTTAGCGTGCGAGTACCGATTCAGTACTCGCTCCAGGTTTTCTCATCCAGCGATAAATAGGTTTGGCCTTTCACCTGTATGACGGTGCTGCCTTCATTCTGGGATACCCGCTCGGTTTCCGGCATGCCGGACAGCCAATCGCCGGGGACGAAACTGGCTTGTGAGAATAACTGCTCATCAAAAACTCGGGCGAGGATGCTGGCCACGGCCAGGAAACTGACAGGCTTATCGGTATACACCGTGTCGCCCTCGCGCCGGGTATCCGGTCCGATTAACTTCACCGCAGTGGGAACGCGAGTCAGAGCAGGACTGGGGATTTCCCGCATACCTGAAATTTGCATGGCGTCACCGCGCAGGGCGGCGCCGTGCTCAGGAATCATCACGACAACAACGTTGCGGCCGCTCTTTTCCAACTGATCGATAAAGGCGCCGATATCCTCAAACAGAATATTCAGGCGCCGACGGTAGCTGGCTTCATCGCGCAGTGAGCTGTCGCTCAGCAGCCGGTTGCCATCGTGCAAACTGATGGTGTTGTACAGCGCCATGGTCCGCTCGCTGCCACTAAGCTGTCGCTGTTGCCACCACTGGGTCAGCACATCCCGATCCCGGTATATCGGGTCGCCATTGAAGGCTTTCTGGCTTTGAGGCGCACCGGTGTGAGGGAGAAGTTCAGACTGAATATGGCCGTATCGGCGGGTGCGCTCGAGAAAGCTGTCGAACCGCCCGTCGTGGTTCATCAGCAGCGCATGTTCGTAGCCGCGCTCCGACAACTGCGAAAACAGCTGACATTCGGCAGGGCTTTCCTGATAGAGGTCACTATGGGGAAGCTGGCCACAGCTGGCGTGGCTGAGTCTCAAAACGGCCGGGCCGCTGTAAGAGGTGGCAGAGTTAAATTGTTCGAACACCATATCGAAGCGCTGCAGCAGCGGGTGGCGTTGTTGATTCACCGCTTCCAGATCGTCCCAACCCAGTGAACAAACACTGAGAAAAATGATATCGAAGGCCGCTTGCTCGGGATCCACTGCAGGAAGGGCAACGCGACGTTGCTGTTCCTTGCTGAAGAAATTTTCCAGGTAGGCGTTGAGTGAGGCATCGCCACTCAGCGAGGTCGATTCGGGGATGGCGGACCTCGGCATCTGCGAGGTCGCTGCAACGGGGCGCGGAATATCGACCTCGGTGGGCGTGATATTGGCGATCGTAATCCCGAGCAGGGTGAGCAGTACGAAGGAGCTTATCCGCAGGTAGCGACTCACAAAGAGGTAGATCGCCAGCCCTACCGCTAATGGCAGCAGAGTGTCCTGGGGAATCAGCCGCAGGGTCAGTTCGAACAGATAGCCTGCATCGAATGTCAGCAGTTGATCCAGTTGTGCGAACAGGCGAGAGATGGGGGGCAAATTGCTCTCAAGTTGCAGGAGATAAACAGCGGCAACAATGCCAATGCTGTGCTTGGCGATCCTGAGTAGTGGCGCAGACATCGGCAGGACAAGAAATAACGCCAGTGCCAGATTCTCCAGCGGCAGGAAATCCAGTCTGCCGGTAAAGTGGAAGCCGAGTTTGGCAAGAAAATAGAGATTCCAGGCAGCAAGTTCCGGCAACTTAACGTTACTGATGTCGGTGGCTTGGGTGCGTTCCATCATTTTGACTGGGACTCCTGCGCCGGTAACGCGCCACGACGGGGTGTGTAGGGCTTCAGCGATCGCGGCTTGAGGCGGCTTAGCAGCCAGTGTTGTCCGCGGCTTAACAGCTCTCGAAAAAAGTAGCCGGCCAGGGCGCCTGCCAGCAAGCCGCCGCCAAGCGTAATCAGGAAGTCTTCCAGATTCATGCCGAGTGCTCCGGTCCGCGGTTCAGTGTGATTCGCTGCGCAAAATGGATGTTGCTTCGCGGCATACTTTGCTGTGGGCTGGCGGCGGCCATTCTGTGGTTCAGCGTTTCCATGTAGTGGCTGTCGATCTCCGGCTTTGTGGTCTCCAGGCGAATAAGCAATTCATCCACCGTGGCGGCATCGTAATGGAGTTGCCGTCGGGCAAAGATGTCGTTGACCGGTAAGTCCATGCTGTTACGCAATGCGATATCCACGTCATCGGGGTTGCAGGCGTAGAAAAACAGCAGAATACGACCGTTGGCAACGGTGAGGAGGTCGCCGCCCCGTCTCAGGCGACACAGGCCCAGAGCTTGCTGAAGCCCGAGATCGGGAAGCGGTTCCAATTCGACAATCAGGTGTTGCAGCTCGCTGAAGTGGCTGCTGTCAAAGGCGCGCCGTGCAATACGTGAGAAGGTGCTGGGCTCGGCATAGCCCTGGTGCCGAGCATCCGGCCGGCTCTCCATAAGCTGGGCCATGCTGGGGGGGAGTGGCCGACGAAAAACCTGTCCCTGTACGGCGCTGATCATGCTGCGCAGATTGTGCCCCCGCAAGGTGTGGGGAATCAGCAGATTGCAGCCCGCGCGCAGCAGGTAACCTTCGTCAGCGGAGCGAAGACAGCGCCGGGTCTCTCTGATGACGATTTTCAGCTGCTCCCCCCGGGCGCAACGCAGTTGGTAGACGATCGCAGCTAGAGCATCGATCTCCCCGGCATTGCGCAGACCGAATACCACCGTTGCCGCGACCGCCTCGTTGAGATGCGCGGCCAGTTCGCTGTTGCTGCCATATTCCGCAAGCGTTTCCACCTGGCTGTGCAGTTCTTCGCCTAGGCCTTTGAGAGTGTAGATCACGTCCACATCGCTGGGCATGGTCTCGAGGTGCTGGCGGGGAGTGTGCAGTCGACTGAGTTGTCTAGCTTGAAAGTGCTTGTCCAGTTCCAGAAGTAATTCCTGGTGGGTGAATAGTGCGTCGGGTAGTTGCCAGTGCTCTACCAACAGTGAGTATCGGTAGTCGCTCACAGGGGTTTGACTGGCCAGTCCGGACAGCACGCGGCTGTGCAGACGCAACATGGGGCGCAGAGTATGGCAGGAGCCATGTATCAGCAGCAGCAGGCGCAATTGTCGCTGGTCACAAAAGCGGCGCCATGCCGCGAGCATCTCCCCCAGCCGGGCAGGGCCATTGGGTCCTAGACAGGTTTCATTGATCACCAGGCACAGCCCTGACGCTTTTGGAAGCTTCAGACGTCGGCAGTCACGCAGCAGGCTGCGTAGCTGCAGGGCCGGTTCAAAGGCGGAGCGATCGCCAAAAAAACTGCCAAGTCGTCGGCTGTTGCACAGGGTGTCGAGTCGCTCGGACTCCCCCTCGGAGAGGTCGCCAAACACCTCGGCCTGCGTTTCCTGAAAGACCAGGCAGTGATGGCTGTCTTTAACCAGATTCAGCGTGCCGATAAAATCTTTACGTTCGTTTGCCAGCACGCAATAGAGGCCAGGCTGCAACAGGGTGCGTTGTAAGATTTCCTGCGGCGGGGCTGTTGGCATCAGCGCATTGGCTCCGTAACGATATGGCTGGAGAGAAACGGTTTCGCGTAAACTGGTATGGACTATAGCCCATGCGTTATATCAATGACTAGCATCACACTTTTATGGCATTGTAGTAGCAATACCCGCTAAGCCCCTTGTCCTCAGTGAATATTCCTCGTTTCAATGTGCAGTATGTCGGGAAATAGGGTGTGGTTTCAGGAGAAATGGACGCATGACTTCGCAAACGCCGTCACCACCCAATCAGCAGGATGCTATTGCCGAAAGCGCGAACACAAAGCCGGCGATCAGTCGCGATATTCAACGCGTGGTTCGCGCGCTGGATGCTGGTGATGACTTCGCCTATTTTGAGAGTCGCCGCATTTCCGAACGGGATGACGTTCTGGCTCGCTGGCCGCTGCTGGCGGACATCGATGGCGCTGCCAATTCCTCGGAAGCAGGTTAAGTGACTGTGCAGGACTTCCACATGTTATCTGATCGCTTGGGGGCAGTGCCTTGTATACCCTGCTGATTACCGGAGTCTGTGGCGGAGCGGGGGTAACGTCCGTGACCGCGAATCTGGCCGCGGCGATGCAGCTGCAGGGTATGCGCTGCCTGGTACTGGATCTCAATCCGGCAAATGTACTCCGCTACAGCTTTGCGATTCGTCATGATGAAAAGGCGGGCTGGGCGCGCGCCAGCGTTGACGGTAAGCCCTGGCAAGAGGCGGCCTATGCCGCGCACAACGGCGTGACAGTTCTGCCCTTTGGCGAGTTGTCGGCGGCGGAAGTGCGTGAATACCACTTAGATGCCAGCGCTATTGTTGAACGACTCGAGGTGATGCTCGCGGCGCTGCGTGATATGGCCTACGACTGCGTATTGATTGATGGTCCGGCTGCGTTTCAGTTTGCAGAGGTGGCCCAAGTCAGCAACCGCCTGTGGGTGACAACGCCATCTGCTGGCGCCTACGCCATGTTGAAGCGCTATGGAGAGTCGTGGTTGGGCGACAGCCTGGACAGCAAAAGCCATCTGCTGATCAATCGTCTGTCTCCCCATATTCCTTTGGAGCAGGATATTGCCGGGCTGCTTAAACAGGATTTTGCGGCCGCATTGACGCCCAACGGCATACACGAAGACCTCGCCGTAGCCGAAGCGCAGGCGCTGTTCGCCACTGTATTGGAAACCGCCGTAGACAGTCAGGCGACGAAGGATTTTCAGGCATTGGCGCGATTTTATCTGACGGTGGCGCGAGGGCGCACAGCGTGAGTTTGAGAGGCTTGTTGCGAGAGCGGTACGAGGCCTACTGCGCGGGACGTCGACCCAGCGCGGCGGGCAAACTCCTGCTGTGGAGCTGGTTATGGCTGTCGGCGCTGTTTTTGCAAAATCGCATCGGCGGACTGCCGAGCTGGCAGTTGCCGCGTTACCTTTTTCCGCAAGTGGATTTGTTACAGCCGCGCTGGAGTGACCCTCTCCGCGCATTGGTTCAGGTGGGGTGGTTGCTGTTTGTTCGTCGGCAGGCGGTGCCCGGTTACATCGATCTATGGGGAGCTATTTCCCGGCTGAGGCGCTGGCTGCGTTTACACATGAGGCGGCTGTCCTTGCGTGCGATTGCGGCCTATCGCGCGCAATTCAGTGAGGAGCTGGCGCGCAGGGGACTGGATGTTCCGCCGTGGCAAAAGCCCGGCAGTGGCCGGTCCAAGGGACTAAAGGCGCTGCTGATCGTCTGTCTTGCGCTGCTCTGTATTACCGTGCCTCTGGAACTGGCCGGACAATTTGCACTGGGCGCGTCGCTGTTTGTCGTTTTGTTGATCTGTAATCGCTTGCCTGGACGCTTTCCCCGCATGTTGATGATTGTGCTGTCGCTGCTGGCGTCCTGCCGCTACATCTGGTGGCGTTGCACTAATACGCTTAATTTCGATGACCCCTTGGGTTTGGCGCTGGGTATTCTATTGCTGTTGGCTGAACTGTATGCCTGGGTGGTACTGGTGCTGGGGTATTTTCAGAATATCTGGCCGCTTAACCGTCCGCTGGACGCCTTGCCTGAGGACCGCCAAAAGTGGCCCACGGTTGATATTCTGGTGCCGACCTACAACGAAGAGTTGGATGTTGTTCGGGCAACCATTTACGCCTGTCTGGGGTTGGATTGGCCGGCGGACAAATTGAATATTTATATTCTGGACGATGGTCGCCGCGAGAGTTTTCGGGCGTTCGCCAGTGACGTCGGGGTGAAATATATCACCCGTACTGACAACCGTCATGCCAAGGCGGGGAATATCAATCACGCCCTCAAGCAGATAGACGGCGAGTTTGTGGCTATTTTTGATTGCGACCACATTCCCACTCGAGCGTTTCTGCAGGTGGCAATGGGCGGCTTTCTGCAGGATTCAAAGCTGGCGCTGGTGCAGACGCCGCACCACTTTTTTTCGCCCGATCCCTTCGAGCGCAACCTGAGCAATTTCCGCAAGGTCCCCAATGAGGGCGGACTGTTTTACGGTCTGATTCAGAACGGGAACGACCTTTGGAATGGCACCTTTTTCTGTGGCTCCTGCGCGATTATCCGTCGCGCACCCTTGGATGAAATCGGCGGTATCGCCGTCGAGACGGTGACCGAAGATGCCCACACCTCGCTGCGCTTGCATCGGCGCGGCTACCGTTCCTCGTACGTACGCGCGCCGGTCGCAGCGGGGCTGGCCACCGAAACCTTGTCGGCCCATATTGGCCAGCGCATTCGCTGGGCGCGCGGTATGAGCCAGATTCTGCGTATCGACAATCCGCTGAAGGGCAAGGGCCTGCAGTGGCCGCAGCGGCTCTGCTATTTCAATGCCATGCTGCACTTCCTGTCGGGAATTCCGCGTCTGATTTTTCTGGTGGCGCCGCTGGCATTTCTGTTGCTGCATACTTACATCATCTATGCACCCGCGGCCATGTTGTTCCTGTATGTGCTGCCACACATGGTGTATGCCTCGGTGGTGAACGCGCGGATTCAAGGGCGGTATCGGCACTCATTCTGGGGTGAGGTCTACGAAACGGTATTGTCCTGGTATATCGCCCGGCCAACCGCCGTGGCCCTGTTTGCGCCGAATAAAGGCAGTTTTAACGTCACTGCCAAAGGTGGGCTGATTTATGAGAAGTATTTTGACTGGGTGATGTCCCGGCCCTACATACTGCTGGTTGTCGCCAATGTGGTCGGATTGGCGGTGGGCATCGGCTGGCTGCTCCGTGGTGCCGGTGAGGAAACCGGTGCGGTGCTGCTTAATCTGTTTTGGACTTTTTACAATTTACTGATTCTAGGCGGCGCTGTCGCGGTTGCTGCTGAAGCCAAACAGCAGCGCCGTGATCATCGCGTGGAGCTGTCCCTGCCAATCAGCCTGCGTCTGGAAGATGGCCATGTGCTGCAGGCGCGGTTACGGGATTTCTCTCTCAGCGGATTGCGGGTGCAACTTTCTCCCCGTGCCTGCGAGGGCATTGGTCACCACGCCACCGTGGTTCTTGATCGCGCTGGGCGCGAATACAGTTTTCCCTTTTCGGTGGTTTACAAGGGGCGAGAGACCTTGGGGCTGCAACTGCGAGACCGTTCGCCCGCCAGCATGATCAATTACGTGCAGTGCACCTTTGCTCGCGCCGATAACTGGGTTCGCTGGAAACGCGGTATGCGTACTGACCGGCCGCTAGAGAGCATGCGCGCCGTGATGGCCGTGAGCCTGATGGGCTATCGCCGCCTGCTGCGCGCAGCCCCTCAGCCGATTCCCCGTATGTTAGATGGATTACTCTCAATGATTCACTGGGTGGTCAGTCTGCGCCCCCAGCCTGTGTCAATAAGGACAGATGGATGACGACAAAACGCCAAAGCGCTTATTTGCGGCCATTACAAACGCTGGCAGCCCTGCTGGTGCTGAGCGGTTTTTCCCCGGCTCAGGCACAGGGCGTGGATGTTGAGCAGCCTCCTCTGGAGGAAAGTCGCTACAGCCTTCAGGACCTGGGTTATGGACGCAGCGCCAAATTGCGGGGCAGCGAAAGCAGCGTCTCGCTGAATTTCGGGTCGCGTCTGGACGAGCTGGTTGAGGCCGCTGAGTTGCATCTGAACTACTCTGCGTCACCGGCGTTGATGGCCAAACTGTCACACCTGAAGGTTTACCTGAATGGCGAATTGATGGGGGTGACGGCTATCGACGACGAGTCGCGCCTGCAACGCAACACGGTGATTCCCCTTCAACCGCGTTATCTATCTGACTTCAACCAACTGCGAGTAGAGCTGATCGGTCATCTGGACAAGGACTGCTGGAGCCCGGACGACGTCAGTATCTGGAGTGAGCTGGGTGCGTCCACAGAGTTGCGACTGTTCAGCCGGGCACTGCCGCTGGCGAATGATTTGGCACTGCTGCCCGCGCCGTTTTTCGATGGCAACGACTATCGTCCGTTGGAACTGCCTGTTGTCATGAGCGGCGAAAACAGCTTGGAACGTTTGCGGGCGGCGGGTATTGGTGCCTCGTGGTTTGGTGCCCAGGCAGCCTGGCGAGGCGCGAGCTTTCCGGTAACGGATACACTGCCGGAGCAGCATGCGCTGGTGCTGATGACCAATAGTCAGCGGCCTGAAGCGCTGCAGGATTATCCGCCGGTAGAGGGGCCGACGCTGGAAGTGATGGCGCTGCCGGATCGTCCTGAAGTGAAATACCTGTTAGTACAGGGGCGCGACGATGCCGATCTTGTTGAGGCCATGAAAGGGCTGGCTATTGGCAGCGCGCTGCTGTCGGGCTCCGTGGCAGAAATCCGTAACGTCAAACAACTCAAACCCCGCAAACCCTATGATGCGCCCAACTGGCTGCCGACGGATCGGCCGGTGCGCTTCGGCGAGTTGGTCAACGATCCCTCCCAATTGCAGGTGTCGGGACGCACTCCAGCGCCGGTTAGCTTATCGTTCCAGCTACCGCCGGACCTCTTCACCTGGCGCAGCCGCGGTATTCCGGTGGATTTGCAATATCACTATTCCCCGCCAATCGAAGACGACAACGGCTCGCAGTTGAGCATGCTGGTCAACGGCCAGTTTGTGGAGGCTTATCACTTGACGCGCAGTGGCGTGTCGGGCGAGTTGAACAGTTTGCGTGTGCCGTTGCTGGACGACAGCCTGCTGGGTAACAGCCAGTTGCTGCGTATTCCGGCATTTAAAGTGGGCAGCCGCAACCAGCTGTTGTTTGAGTTCGACTTTGCCGGTATTGCCAATGGCGAGTGCAAGAGCATCCCACCGGCGCGTCGCTATGCGGTGGTCGATGCGGACTCGACACTGGATTTCACCGGCTTTCCTCATTACATAGAAATGCCCAATCTGCGCGCCTTCAGCAATGCTGCCTATCCGTTTACCCGCATGGCAGACCTGTCGGAGACGGCGGTGCTGTTGCCGCAGCCGCAGAACGCGCAAGTCGTGGAAACGTATCTGCAAATGATGGGTTTTGCGGGGTCCAGCGCGGGTTACCCCGCACTGGGCGTGTCGCTGCTCAGTGATTGGGACAAGAGCCAGTTGCAGGACAAAGACGTGCTGTTGATCGCCGCCAACCCCAGTCTGGATGACATTGCCGACGATGAGTTGCCACTACTGATCAAAGAGGCCAATCGCAGCCTGTTGCAGCCACGCTCCAACCGCCGTATCGAGTTTGCGCCAGAGGGGGGCTCGGGACCCGATCTGGCGAAGAGCGTGTCGCAGGTTCAGGTGCGGGCAAATGGGCCGTTCTCTGCCATGGTGGGAATGCGCTCGCCGTTTGATCGCGACCGCAGCGTGGTATCCCTGCTGGCCTCGGCGCCCGGCGACTTTGCCGATCTGCGTGACAGTCTGGCCGACAGCGGCAAGGTGCCCTTTATGTATGGCACCGTGGTCACTGTGCGCGGCGAACAGGTAGCCAGCTTTAATGTGGGCGACAAGTATTTTGTGGGCAAGCTGCGGGTATGGGACCTGATCTGGTTCCACTTCTCCCGCCATCCCGTCATCCTCGGGCTGATCAGCGCGGTCATCTGCCTGATGCTGGCCGTTGTGCTGTGGCGAATTCTCAGTGGCGTTGCGCGCCGTCGCCTGTATCGGGAGGGGCCGTGAGGCGACTGCTCGTCTTTGGTGTCTTTTTGCTCGCAGCGGTGTCAGCGCAAGCCGACGATTGCCGCTGGCCGCAGTGGGAGAGCTTTGCCGCGCAGTACATCGACAAGGGACGTGTTGTAGATGGCAGTGATCCCCGGCAGATCACCACCTCGGAAGGTCAGGCCTATGGTTTGTTCTTTGCGCTGATAGCCGGTGATCGCGCCCGGTTTGATCAGTTACTGAACTGGACGGAGACCCATTTGGCGGCCGGGGATCTCAGCCGTCATTTGCCCGCCTGGCTGTGGGGGCAAGATGCCGACGGCGGCTGGCGGGTGCTCGATCAAAATGCGGCATCGGATGCCGATCTGTGGATGGTGTATGCCTTGAATGAGGCGGGACGACTTTGGCGTGAACACCGCTACCGCAGCAAAGCCTACTGGCTGGCAAAGCGCATCGTGGCCGACGAGAGCCGCGTGGTAGCCGAGCATGGCCGTCTCCTGTTGCCCGGGCCGGAAGGCTTTGTTCTGGCGGATGGCGACTACCGGCTCAATCCCAGCTATGTGCCCCCGCAATTGCTCCAGTCTTTTGCGCAAAATTACCCCCACTCAGCTTGGCCTGCCTTGGCGGCCAGCAGTCAGCGGTGGTTGCTGGCCGCGTCGCCTAAGGGTTTTGCGCCGGACTGGCTGCGCTGGCGTAACGGTCAAATTCTACCCGACCCCAAACACGGCAACCAAGGGAGTTACGATGCGATTCGCGTTTACCTGTGGTTGGGCACGATGCATGCCGACGCTGAGGGACGTGATGCGCTGCTGGCAGGTTATACACCGATGATCGATGCTGTGCTGGCACAAAATGTGGTGCCTGAACGCTGGAATGCGGTGTCCGGCGAGTATCGAGGCCGCGGCCCCTTCGGGTTTAAGGCGGCCATGTTGCCACTGCTCAAAATGGCGGAGCAGGAACTCACCGCGTCCCGATTTGCTGCGGACGTCGTTCAGGCACAGAGCGAGAGCAAGGGGAGACAAGCCTATTACAGTCAGGTTCTCAGTCTGTTTGGCCTCGGCTGGTGGCAGGGGCGCTACCGGTTTGACGCACAGGGTCAGCTAACGGGAGTCTGTTCATGAGGCGGCTGCTGTGGGGGAGCCTGCTGGTTGTTGTGGCCTTGCTGATCTGGCAAACGCTGCGGCCGCTGCCGTCAACAATGAAAAATGACTATGCCATCGAGCTCGGTGAGAGAGAGCTGGCGCCGAAAGTGGAGCGCCTTGACGAGGGCCTGACAGCGCGCTTTCGGGCGCAGTTACTGGAAGCCGAATTGTTGGAGCGGGAAGATCTGCTGGCCAACCGTCTCAAGCGCTTCCGGGCGCTGGCGCCCGAATCGACATTGCTGCCCGTGTATGAAATCTGGCTCGCGCTGCGTGAAAACCGCGAGGATGTTGCGCGGGCCGCACTCGCACATTTGCAGCGTCAGGAGGGCGAATCGCCGCTGGTCGTGCAACTCGATGATTTGATTACTGCCCAAACCCGCAAGCGCGGCGCGCTCCAGCAGGCGAGGGTGATGGCGCTGGCAGGGCGCTCTCGCGAAGCGCTGCGGCATTATGCCGAGTTGTTTCCCAATGGTTTCGCACTGATCTCCACTGAGCTTGAATACCTGAGGGTTCTGGCGCAGTTAGATGGTCGGCGCCCGGAAGTCATCCGCCGCCTGGAAAGCCTGAATCGTCAGTACCCGGACAATGGCCCGCTGCAATATGCATTGGCCGACCAGCTGATGTCCGTCAATGTGTCCAGTCCGCGTGGACAAACCATGCTGCGGGCGCTGCTGGACAACCCGTCCATGGCCTTGCAGGCAGCCTACCGCTGGTCGTCAGCCATGCAGCGCCAGCCGATTACTGCCCGGCGTGTGGAGAATCAGCGCCTGCTGGCAGAGCGCTTCCCCGACACGCTGCAATTTCAGCAGGCCTTTGAACTGGCGCAGGACGACTGGCAGGCTGAACGCCAGCGCCTTCGAGACCCGTATTACCGAGCAAAACTTCAGGGTTTGGCTTTGCTGGATCAGGAGCGGAATACGGCGGCCCAACAACGCCTGAACTATGCCCTGAAAGGTCGACCTCAAGATGCGGAAATACTGGGCGGACTCGGCTTGCTGGCCCTGCGTCGTGGAGAGCACTCTCCGGCGCTCAACTATTTTCAACTGGCCGCCCGCTACAACAAGGACCCGGATCAGGTGAGCCGCTGGGAGTCGTTAATTACGACGACCCGGTATTGGCAGGCGCTGCGACGCGGCGAGGCCGAAATGGACGACGGCCGTTACGAAGCGGCGAGACAGAGTCTGCTTCAGGCGCTGGCCTTAAAGCCGGACGCCGAGGATGCCCGGCTGGCACTGGCACAGTTGTCTCTGCGTCAGGGTGACTGGGCCAGTGCAGAGCGCTATTACGATGATGTTCTCCGTCGTGACCCAGGCAATACTGCGGCACTGTGGGGGCGGTTTTCCGTCATCGAAGCACGTGATGGCGACGCGGCGGCAGTGCGCTACTACCATCAGTTGAGCACGGCTCAGCAACAAAATGTCGCGGAGCCTTGGCAGGATTGGCAACTCGCCCGAGCGGAGCGCGAGTTGGCTGCCGCAGAGCGCGTTGATGATCAGCTTGCTGCCATCGAGCGTTTACTGGCGCTGGCGCCGTCATCGCCCTGGTTGCGCAGTGACATCGCGTCTCGCCTGCGCGTACTGGGGCAGCCGGAGCGCGCCGACCGCCTGATGGCGCAGTGGGCTGACGATGATCGCAGCCCGGATATGCAATTCTCCTACGCCTTGTATCTGGCCTCCCAAAATCGCATCGACGCTGCGGCGGCGCGTCTGGAGGCCGTGCCGAGTGCGCAGCGCAGTGCGGCCATGCAGCGCAATCTGGCGCGTTGGCGCGGAAACCTTGCGCTGGCGGGTGGCGATACGCTCAGTGATGCCGAGCGCGGCCAGCAATTGCGGCAGTTGGAGCAGGACTTTGCCGATCAGCCCGATGTGCTGTTGAATCTGGCCGGCCGCTGGATCGACCTCGGCGAGCCCGAGCGCGCGCGTCGGATCGTTAAGGGCTTGGAGCCCGTCGCCACACAGCCGTTTTACCGGCAGTTGGAAATCGCTCGGCTCTGGTTGGCGCTGGACGATTTTCAGACCTTTTCAGACTGGCATCGACAGGCATTGGGGCAGCCGCTTACGCCAGAGCAGCGCCAGACGCTGAATGCCTTGAGCGGTGAGTATGAACTGGCGCTGGGGCGTCATGAGGAGCAGCGCGGCAAGGCCGTGCTGGCCTGGTCGCATTATCGGCGTGCGGCCGCGCAACCGGGAGACCATCAGCTCGACGCGCGCATTGCCTTGCTGCGCTTGAGCGCGGAACTGGATAATCCGTCTGAATTCGACAGTCAGTCAGCGTATTTGATGGCACATCAGCAGACGCTGAGTGACGGCCAACTACTGGCGCTGGCCGAGGCGATGGGTACAGCCGGACAGCCGCAGGCGCAACGGCAACTGTTGACGACGCTGTTGCGGCGGCCGGAGGTGTCGGATCAGAGCCTGCGCAGTGCCATGCAACAGGCCGAGGCCAGTGGTGACTGGGCAGCGGCGGAAAACTTTGCGTATGCGGCACTGCAAAAAGCGGCGGGGTCGCCGCAACTCAAGCTCCAACTCAGCAAGCGCGAGCAGCGCGCGCTGTATAGTCAGGCGGACCGGAATTACTGGCTGAGCAGCAATGTGCTCGGCAGCATCGACCGCTATCGTGCGCGTCGTCAGGGGCATCTGAAAGTTGGCTTCGATCTGAATGACCGTCGCTCGGGTACGCGAGTGCAGCAGATTCCCGTGGAGCTTCGCTGGCCCGTGCCTCGCTACGACGGTCATCTGCTGGTCAGAGTGGACCGCGTCACGATCGATTCCGGCAGAGAGGATTACCTCGACAGCGATGGTGCCATGCCGCCGTCAATAACCCGCATTCCGTTTTCTGAAAAGGCCAGTGGCACGGCCGTCGGTGTGGGCTGGCAAGCGGCAAACTGGCAGGCCGACATCGGCACCAGTCCGCTGGGTTTCAAGGTTTCCGACTGGGTAGGCGGCGTGACGGTGAACGGTGGTCTCGGCCAGTTTGGCTGGCGAGCGACATTGTCGCGTCGACCTGAGACCGGCACCGCCTTGTCTTATGCTGGCATGACCGTACCCGGGGCGGCGGCAACGGGTGCCGACCGAGACTGGGGCGGAGTGATACGCAGCGGTGCCAAACTGGGTTTCAGTCACGATCTTGGTGGCAAATACGGTTTCTGGAGCAGCCTTCAGTATCACCTGCTGCAGGGCGATGATGTTGAAGACAATACCCGCATGGGTTTACTGGGGGGCGTCTATCGCCGACTGCTGAATGAGCCGGATCGCACGCTGCGCGTCGGCGTGAATGTGATGCATCTGCGCTATGACAAGAACTTGAGCGAATACAGCCTGGGACACGGTGCCTACTACAGCCCGCAACAGTATCTGTCGCTGTCACTGCCGGTGCGGTATTACGGCCGTGTGGCTGACAGTTGGTCGTATCTGTTGGGGGCGTCGCTGTCGCATTCTTGGACGCAAACCGATGCCCCGTACCGTCTGGGCGGCAGCGACAGTGATGGCGGCGGTGCCGGTTATTATCTGGAAGCGGCGATTGAAAAACGCGTGACACGGCGGTGGTTTGTCGGCGTTGCTGCGGATATTCACCGCGCCGACTTTTACGAGCCGAATCACATCGCCCTGTATCTCAAGTATCAGTTCGATGAGCGCTGGCAGTTGATTGAAACGCCGCCCGAGGCGCCGATTCCCTACAGTGATTTTGACTGATGTCCCCGGTTAAGCGCGCCTTGTTTATCGGCCATGTCTGGCCCGAACCCCGCTCATCGGCGGCGGGGGCGCGCAGCATGGATTTGATTCAGGCGCTGCAGGCCTGGGGTTGGCAGGTGACGGTGTCCAGCGCGGCACAGTTGTCGCCGCATCGGGCAGACCTGTCTGCACTGGGTATCGACGAGCTGGAAATTCGCCTGAACTGCGACAGTTTCAATGCCCAGCTCGCTAAGCTGCAACCGCAGCTGGTGATCTTTGATCGCTTTCTGAGTGAAGAGCAATTTTCCTGGCGGGTAGAAGAGGTCTGTCCAGAGGCGTTGCGCGTGCTCGATACCCAGGATTTACACAGTCTGCGTGAAGCCCGCCAGCAGGCCATCAAGCGCGGCGGCGAACCGGAGCTGCACAGCGAGCTGGCGCAGCGGGAGCTGGCGGCGATCTGGCGCAGTGATCTGAGTCTGATCATTTCCGACTACGAAATGAGCCTGCTGCAACAGCACTACGGCGTGTCGGCGTCGCTGCTTCATTACTATCCTTTGCTCAGCGAGGGGCGTCAGCCCGCCTCGGACTTTGACGGGCGCAAGCACTGTCTGTGTATTGGCAATTACCGCCACGCGCCCAATTGGGATGCCCTGCAGTATCTGCGGCGGGATATCTGGCCCGCGCTGCGCAAGCGCCTGCCGGAGGCGGAATGCCACGTCTACGGCGCTTACCCACCGCCCAAGGCGATGCAACTACACAATGACAAGCTGGGGTTTCTGATTAAGGGCTGGGCGCCCGATGCCAGGGCAGTGATGCGAGACGCCAAACTCTGCCTGGCGCCGCTGCGCTTTGGCGCAGGCCAGAAAGGTAAGTTGCTGGAGGCGATGGAGTGCGGGACTCCCTCGGTGACCTCTGCTGTGGGTGCGGAGGGGATGGGCAACTCAGAGACCTGGGGCGGTTACCTTGCCGATACGCCGGAGGCGTTTGTTGACGCCTGCGTCGCCCTGTATCGAGACGCTACTGCTTGGCAGCAGGCCCAGCAGCGCGGTGATGCGCTGCTGAAGCGCTTTGATCGACAATCCCATTTACGGCAGCTTAGAGAGCGCTTAAGTACGCTGTCGGTCGAGCGTGATGCCGGCAGAAAGGCCAATTTCATCGGCGCCATGCTGCGTCACCACAGCCTGCGTAGCCACCGCTATATGTCCCAATGGATTGCCGCTAAGAACCGTTTTCCCGCTGCTGAGTAGCAGAGTGTTGCGGTTTGCATTGCCTTTGGAATTCTGCCATTTTGTTGCGTCTGGCTGTTTTTTGATCAAATAAGTAGTGCTGCCCCGCAAAGAGGACGGCGTCATGGATCACATGATTTTCGATGCGCATCTGCACATTATTGACCCGGCGTACCCATTGGTCAGTAACGAAGGCTATCTTCCCGATCCCTATACTGTCGATGACTACGTCGGTCAGACGGTCGAGCTGGGGATTGGTGGTGGAGCCGTGGTCTCCGGTTCTTTCCAGAGTTTTGATCAGTCTTACCTGCAGGCCGCGTTGGCCAATCTTGGCCCGCACTTTGTCGGCGTTACCCAGTTGCCTCTCGATGTCTCCGACGAATCGCTGATGGCTCTCGATGCCTGCCGGGTTCGGGCTCTGCGTTTTAATGTACGGCGCGGCGGTCGGGAGGCCGTTGAACACCTGAGCTATTTTGCTGAGCGCGTGCACGAAATGCTCGGTTGGCACGCCGAGATATATTGCGACAGTCGTCACTTGGGCGAGCTTGAAACCGCCTTGTGTCGATTACCTGCGGTGAGCATTGACCATCTCGGGCTGAGCAAAAAAGGCCTGCCGCTGCTGTATCGTCTGGTAGAGAAGGGCGTGCGGGTGAAGGCCACGGGGTTCGGACGTGTGGATTTTGCTGTGAGCCAGGTGCTGAGGCGACTCTACGACATCAATCCTCAGGCGCTGATGTTCGGTACAGACCTGCCGTCGACTCGCTCGCCGAGACCGTTCAACCCTGTGGATATCGAAATCATTGGCAACACCTTGGGAGACGACGGTGCAAGGCGGGTGCTCTGGGAAAATGCCGCCGAGTTCTACCGCTTGCCGAATTGAGCTGCGGTGACCGCCGCCAAGTTTTTGCCTTGACCCCTGCTTGGGCGGACGATTAAAGTCCCGGCCTGATTGTTGTGTTAGTTGATCCCTCCTCATGACTGTATCCATCTTTGCCACCGCTGCGGCTGTATTGCTTGCGGTTCTGCTGGACCGCTTTCTTGGCGAACCCGCGCGCGCGCACCCACTGGTGTGGTTTGGGCGTATCGCCCAGTGGCTGGAAGCGCGTTTGAATTCTCCGGCATCCGAGCGGCAGACTCCGTCACGACAGATTTGGCGGGGCGCGCTGGCCTGGCTTGTGGCGGTGTTGCCGTTATTGGCACTGGTCTATCTGCTTACGCACTGGGTGTCGGGACATTGGCCGGTGCTGGGCGTGTTGCTGGATGCGGTGCTGCTGTATCTGGCAATTGGCTGGCAAAGTATGCGCGAGCATATCTGGCCTATTGAAAGGGCGCTTCTTGCCAGCGATGAGCCGCGCGCCCGACAGGCGCTTTCGCTGATTGTCAGCCGCGATACCGCTGAGCTGGATCAGCAGCAGATCGCGACGGCGGCCTGTGAGTCGCTGTTGGAAAACAGCAGTGATGCGCTATTTGCCTCGCTGTTCTGGTATGCCCTTGGCGGGCCGGTGATGGTGATTATGCATCGTCTGGCGAACACCCTGGACGCCATGTGGGGGTATCGCAGTACCCGCTTTTTATATTTTGGCCGCCTTGCCGCGCGCCTGGATGATGTGCTGAATTTCTTCCCGGCACAGCTCACGGCCCTGGGTTTTGCGTTGCTTCGTCTGTCGCCCGGCAGCGTTCGCCGCCAGTTTATGCAGGGCTGGAGCTGGAAAAGCCTTAATGCCGGTGCTGTGATGGCCAGCGGCGCGTCGGCACTGGGGATTCAACTGGGTGGTGGCGCCCGCTATCACGGCGAGTGGCAGCCGCGTGCAACGCTGGGGCAGGGGCGTGCTGCCGCGCCCGGCGATTTGAGCCGTGGTCTGCGACTGGTGGATCAGCTCTGCCTGCTGTGGCTGCTGGTGATCCTGTTGTGGAATATTCAGCTGTGAGTGATGGCTTGCAACCCGTTCACGGTGGTGATCCGCGCTATGTGAGGTACCCGGCGGCAATGCCGCAGCCGCTGTTGAATCTGGCTACCGGTGTGAATCCCTGGCCCTGGCCTGTACCCCCGATTCCCGAGGACATCTGGCAGGAGCTGCCCTATGACTGTCCCGTTCTACAGAGTGCTGCGGCGACCTACTATCAGCTTGCCCCTGAGCAGCTATTGCTGAGCAGCGGCAGTCAACCGATTATTCAGTTGCTGCCAGAGCTGTATCCCTTGGGCGAGGTGTTGCTCCCCAGCGTCGCTTACGAAGAACATGCCTACCGTTGGCAGCAGGCCGGACATCGGCTGCATCGCTTTGACAATGACGGCGACGTGGCCGCACTGCTGATAGAAAAACCGATTCGCTATCTGGTGCTGGTCAGCCCCAACAATCCGGATGGACATTGCATTCCCGTTGCCCAGCTTCGGGAATGGTTGGCCCTATTGCCGGACGACGGACTGATGGTGGTGGATCAGGCCTATGTGGACGGTTACCCCGACTATCAGGCCAATGCCTTGCTGGACAGCGGCAGGGTAGTGTTGCTTCGCTCGGTGGGGAAATTCTTTGGCTTGCCTGGCCTGCGTCTCGGGGCGGCACTCGCCGCGCCTGAATGTCTCGATCGCCTGGCACGTTTGCTGGGGCCCTGGCCCATTAACCGGGCGGCCCAATACCTGGGCGCGCAATTGTTTGCTGACAGCGACTGGCAGCAGAAAAACCAGCGGCGACTGCTGCGGGCGTCCGGTGAACAGGCCGCACTGTGGGCGGCGCTGCTCGGTGGGGAGGCTGTTGCCTGCCAGTCTCAGGCGCTGTTTAACAGTTATCGACTGCCGCTGAGGCGTGCGGACGACTGGGCCGCGGCACTGCTTGCGCAGGGCATTCTGAGCCGCGTATATCGCTGCGGTGAATGGGGGTATCTGCGTTTGGGGCTGGCGGAAGATGCTGGCCTGCTGAAGGCGAGGTTGGGGGCGGTGATCGCGCCGAGCTGAGTCAATTCGACGCGGCCTACACTGTGAATCGGGTGTATAATACCCGGTGTATTCACAGGAGTTGACCACCATGCAGATTGAGCAGGCGATTCGCGAAAAACTGCTTGCCGGGTTTGACCCGTCTCACCTCGAACTCATCAACGAAAGCCACATGCACAGTGTGCCCGCCAATTCAGAGACCCATTTCAAGGTCGTACTGGTTTCCGCGGCTTTTGATGGCAAACGACGCGTAGCCCGTCATCAAGCCGTGTACGCCGCGCTGGCCGACGAACTGGCCGGGCCGGTGCACGCGCTGGCTTTGCACCTCTTCTCTCCGGATGAATGGCAGGCGCAGTCCACGGTGCCGGACTCGCCGCAGTGTCTGGGTGGCAGCAAGCGCGAGGCCGCTGCCAAATGAGTCAGATAGTTGTTGCTGCCCTGTATAAATTTGTGACCTTGCCCGATTACCGGGAGAAGCGCGAGCCGCTGTTGCAGCGCTGCCTGGATTTGGGGGTTCGTGGCACTTTGCTGCTGGCCGAAGAGGGGATCAACGGCACCGTAGCGGGCTCCAGAGACGCTATCGACAGTCTGTTGAGTGAGCTGCGCAGCGATCCGCGTCTGGTGGATCTTGTTCATAAAGAGTCCTACGACGAGGCGCAGCCTTTCTACCGCATGAAGGTCAAGCTCAAAAAAGAGATTGTGACCATGGGTATCGAGGGTATTGATCCCAACCATGTGGTTGGAACCTATGTGAAACCCCGCGACTGGAATGCCCTGATCTCTGACCCCGAAGTGCTGTTGATTGATACGCGCAATGATTACGAGGTGGAAATCGGTACGTTCAAGGGCGCCGTTGATCCCAAAACGGCGACCTTCCGTGAGTTTCCCGAGTATGTGCGCGAGCATTACGATCCTGAAAAGCACAAGAAAGTCGCGATGTTTTGCACAGGCGGCATTCGTTGCGAAAAAGCCTCGGCATTTATGAAACAGGAAGGTTTCGACGAGGTCTACCACCTTGAGGGTGGCATCCTGAAGTACCTCGAAGAGGTGGATGCGCAGTCCAGCCTGTGGGAAGGCGAGTGTTTTGTTTTCGACAACCGCGTCTCCGTAAAGCAGGGACTGGAAGTGGGCAGTTATGCACTGTGCCATGGCTGTCGTCACCCGATCAGTGACGAGGACCGCCGGCACCCGCAATTTGAGGAAGGGGTAAGCTGTCCGTCCTGTTACGAAACATTGACCGAGGAGCAGCGCAAGCGCTTCCGCGATCGTCAGAAACAGGTGGAGCTGGCGCGTCAGCGTCAGGTTCCTCATGTCGGTGCACCGCCGCCGGAGCGACAGCGACGGTCGCAGTGAGTGCACCTTTTTGGGCACTATGTCGCGTTAACGGGTATGTGTGCTACCGTTAGTTTGTGCAGCGCTGTTACACTTTTGGAATGATATGTGCATTCCCGGTGCTTGGCTGGCCTTAGGGCCGATAAGCAACACCGCGCTGTTGGAAAATGGATTTTCCCTGCCGCGCAGGTGGTCAGGCAGTCAGGGATAATAATTAACGAGGTGTGATCAGGCATGAAGCAACTAGGTATACTCGACTCGGCATTTGTCAATCTGGAGCACCCCAACACGCCTCAGCATGTGGGCGGTATGGGGATTTACGACCCTTCGACGGCGCCGGGTGGCTTCGTGCGCTTCAAGGGTGTGATTGCCAATTTCGAACGTCGACTCAAGAAGCACTCCATCTTTCGCTCGCGCCTCGTCAAAGTGCCGGGGAATCTTGATCGCCCCTATTGGGTGCAGGATGCCAATTTCGACGTGGAATTCCACATTCGGCACCTCGCGCTTCCTCAGCCGGGTGACTGGCGCCAGCTCTGTATTTTGATTGCCCGCCTGCATGCCCGTCCACTGGATATGTCACGTCCGCTGTGGGAGGCCTATATCATCGAGGGGCTGGATAATATTCCGGGTGTCCCCAAGGGTGGCTTTGCCATCTACACCAAGATGCACCACTCGCTGGTTGATGGCGCCGGTGGTTCGTCAATCATGTCGGTGATTCACGATTTGGAAGCGGACCCCGCGGCGGTGCCGGAAGGACCGGATACCGTCATGGTCGATGTGGCGCCCAGTTCCTTGTATCTGGGCACGGCGACGGCGATCAATCAGGTCAAGAATACCGTCAAAATGGTCGGTAGCGCGGCGAGCACACTGAGAGACCTCGGCAAGATGGCGTGGGGTGTGGCCCGCAAACAGATTCCCATGCCACCGATTACCTCGCCCAGAACCCGCTTTAACAAACCGGTAGGACCGTATCGCGTCTTTGAGGCCGCCGAGTTTCCGCTGGATGATTTTAAAATTATCAAGAATTACGCCGACGTAAAAATCAATGATGTGGTGTTGGCGGTGGTGGGTGGCGCAATGCGCAAGTACCTCAAGCATCACGAGGAGCTGCCTGATGACAGCCTGGCGGTATCTATCCCCTTGAATATGCGGACTCGCCGCGGCGTGTCTGATGAGAACAACCAGATCGGCTCGGGATTTGTTGAAGTGCACACCGAGCTTGATGATCCGCTGGAGCGTTTGAAGGCGGTCCACAAGGGCTCGCAGGATGCCAAGGTCTACGGTGAGAACTCGCCGCTGGTTGACGTTTTGTGTCTTGCTGGCGTGATGGCTCCCGCGCTGACCCGCCCGCTGGTCAACACCTATGTTAACAACGAGCTGACACAGCACCTGCCGCTGGGTATCAGCTCGGTGGTGTCGAATGTGGCGGGGCCGCCGTTCCCGCTGTACTCGGCGGGCGCAAAAATGGTCCGCTACTACGGTTTGGGTCTGCTGACACCGGGCGTTGGTTTGTTCCACCTGATCTACAGTGCCTGTGGTGTTGTGACGATGTCAATTCTCGGCGATCGCGACTCCATGCCAGACCCCGCCTTCTATCGTCAGTGTGCTGAAGAAGCGTTTGCAGACTTGCTGGCGGCGGTGAAAGCGGCAGAGAAGGCGGATGCAGAGGCTGCGGAGGCTGCTAAGAAGAAACCGGCACCAAAGCGGGCCGCTGGCAAAGCTAAGGCTCCTGTTCGCAAAGCGCGTTCAAGCAAGGCGTCGTCGAGCAAGAGCAGCGAAGCCGCAGCGCCCAAGCGTGCCGCGGCCAAGAAGGCGGCGTCGGGCGGCAAGCGGAGCAGCGCGGCCAAGGCAACAGCCGCTAAAGCGGATGGCGACAAAGTCAGCTCGCTGTTTGGTGGCAGCGACGCCGCAGTCAGCAATGTCGTGGCGCTCAGCGCTGAAAAATAAGCCGTGATTGCGTAAAGGAGAACCGCTATCCCCGTTGGGGGTAGCGGTTTTTTTACGGCTGGGATTTGTGCGTGTTATTGATCAGTTGCAGCGATGAGGACTCGTACACGGCGACATTGTCACGTCCCAATTGCTTGGCGCGGTACAGCGCTTTGTCAGCCTGACGGATAAGCTGTTCCTGGCTATTGCTCTCGTCAGGCGTCAGGCTGGAAACGCCGGCACTGGCGGAGACCTGGCCGCGGTGAGCTGCCCCGGCATGCGGAATATGACGCTGACGAAGCGCATTCAGCGTACGCTCTGCCATCAACTCTGCACAGTGGTAATCGGCGTCGAGCAGCAGCACGATAAATTCCTCTCCGCCCGTCCGAGCGACGACGTCGGTGTCGCGTGTGAAGACCTCTTGCAACAGCGAGGCAAATACCTTGAGCACGGTGTCGCCACCCTCATGCCCATACAGATCATTGTATTGTTTGAAGTAGTCCAGATCGAAAACAATTGCGCTGAGCGGCATGTGTTTGCGCTGTGAGAGCCGCCACTGATAATCCAGACGCTCCTGGAACAGACGTCGATTACCAATACCGGTCAGCGAGTCTTTATAAGAGTAGTTTTCCAGCTGCTGGGTATGTCCGCCAACGTGGTTGAGCAGTTCATTACATTCGTCCACCAGCTTGCCCAGTTCATCCCGGTGCCGGTATTCAAAGCGTTCTCCGTAATTACTGGTCTGTCGCACACGTCGCATGGTCGCGGTGAGTTGTTGAATGGGCTTGACGATGCTGTGGCGCATGACTAGCAAGATCAGCCCCCAAGCCAGAATCGAGAAACTCAATGCAGCGACAATGGTGGGGCTGAATGTTCTTTCGTCAAAAGCCCGGGGAGCCGTGTTGAATTTAAGAGAGAGAATGTGATTGTCATTGCGATCATGCAGTTCAGCGTAAAGCGTATCGGCATCACTGCGTTGTCCCAGCCCCACACCGTAGTGCTTTCTCTGGTTCTTACTGTCGGCAAGACTCAGGGCCTCCACAGACAAGCCCAGGTGTTCCCCCAGCTCTTCGATCATCGCCGGGCTTAATCGCCGGACGGCGGCATAGATCGCGGGTAATTTATCGGTGTTCCAGCTTGCCCGTCCCGCCGCATAAACCAGCGGGCCATCGGCCTGGCTGACCATCAACCCCGAGGTCGTAGCGCCATCCGTACTGTCGAGCTGGGCGATAATTTTTTTCAGCACTTCGTTCAAGGCGCGGGGAGAGGGCGGTGTGTCTTCCTTATCGACCAGTTCGCCAGCCCGCATCACGGCATTGTCACCGCTTTTGTCGGCGAGAATGAAATAGTCCAGCTCTTCGTAACCGCCGATGTGGGCAAGGTCGAGAACAATCGGGGACCAGTTTATTGTGCCGCCGAGATTCTGCAGCACACCAGCCGCCGCGTAGATGCGTTTTATCCGGCTTTCAAGGTTTTCGCGATAATGGTCAATGGCGTGAGTGAAGCGTTCTATATCACGTTGGTCTGCTTCACGTTCAATACTGAGCAGGTGTGGATTGAGAATATAGTTTCGGGCGAGCAAACCGGACAGCAAGGTGACCAGCATGGTGCAGGCGACAAGTAGTCCGGCTTTGGTGACGAGTCTCATGCGCGCCAAGTATTCCTGTGACAGTAGTAGAAACCATATCGCGATGCGGGTCACGAGTACAAGGAAGACGCGCCATCCTGTCAGTGTTGGGCAGGATCAGCTGATGGAGATGTAGCCCATCAAGCCTGTTTTCATATGTTCAATCACATGGCAGTGAAACATCCAGTCGCCGGGATTGTCGGCCACAAAAGCGATGCGTGCGCGCTCGTTCTTCTCTAACAGAATTGTATCGCTATGGTAGGGGATAATGCTGCGCTTGTTAGATGACAATACGGTAAAGATTAAACCGTGCAGATGGATCGGATGCTGATGCGGTGTCGCATTGTGTAGTTCGGCAATGTAGCTGCGGCCCAGTGTCAGCTTCGCCAGCGGTTCCGGCAAGCTGTGGTGGTCCTCGCCGCCATCCCAGGCGCGGCGATTGATGAGCCAAAAGCTGTGATCGACTGCGCCGTCTGCGCGGGTGGGTGACAGCGCTCCCTGCCACTCAAATACAAAACGCAGGATTTCTGCCTTGTCGAGATCAGGTGTCGCAATCGGATTGGCGGGTAGATTGGGCAGGGTTTTCGGCGCCGTATGCCGGGTATTCTCGACAACCCTCAGTCGGCAAAGCTCAACGCCAAACCGGCCTTTTTTATCGTAAACGGGGATTTCTTCTCCTACACGGTCGGGGGCATACATGGCGAGATCCATGCGCATTCCTGCGCCCAGTGGTGTCAATTCAAAGGGGCGATGGGGAATGACCGGGCTGCCGTCCAGCGCAAGGATTCGCGTCTCATGTCCGCTGACTTCCGGGCGAAATACCCGCGTGTTGTCCATATTTAGAATACGCAGTCGCAAGGCAGCGCCCGCAGGGACGTCGATGACAGGGCGCTGCTGGCCGTTCACCGTGTTTACCGTCCCCAGGGTGCCATCCCGAAAGGCTTCCCGGGGAATCGACAGCGGCAGATAGCTGCCATCCGGCTTCAGGCGCCAGTCTTTCAGACCAATGATCACCTCGTGGTAGGGCGGGGCATCGGGCTCCTCGACAATCAGAGCGCCGACCATTCCCATCCCCAGCTGGCGGATGCTGTGTATATGCGGGTGGTACCAGAATGTGCCAGCGTCCGGGCAGACAAAGTCGTAAACAAAGCTCTCGCCGGGTTCGACCGGCTTCTGGCTGAGCATGGGCACGCCATCCATCGCATTGTCGATACGGATGCCATGCCAGTGAATGGTACTGGCCTGTTCCAGTTTGTTATCAAAGCGCAGGCGCAGTCGTTTACCCTGCTTTACGCGAAGCACTGGCGCGGGAAACTGCCCGTTAAAACCGAGGATATCCGTGGGCGCATCGCCAAGCAGGTTTTCCCGGCCCGTCTCGGCGGTCAAAATATAGTCGAAGTCATCGGCGGGCGACGCCATAGCCAGACTCATGCGTGGCAGGCTGGCTGCCGTGGCCAGGGCGAGGCTGTGTTTCAATATACTGCGTCGTTTCATGGTTGCTCTCGGCGTGTGGGGTCAGCTCGTGGGCAGTTGGCTTGCCAATTCGGCGCCAATCAGGCTGAGGTGATTATCCCAGTGAAACTCGGGGAGATAAGCAAGTTGTCTCGGCGTGCTTTCGCCGGCGCGAACTGCTACCAGTTGTCCGGTGCTGCTGCTGATCACAAATTGCCGGTACTGGGGATCGTAGACGGCCCCGGCACAGTCTCTGAGCTGCCAGCTTTGAATCAGACGCTGTTCGGCAATCGACCACAGTGCAAACTGGTTATCCAAAGGAAAACTGCACAGCGCCTGGCCACTGTCATCGAGTGCAACGCTGGCGACATAGTCGTGTCGCATAGGCAGTGGACGCTGACGGTCCAGCGCGCGCAGCGAGCTGCCGCGGCGGTGGTGGTAAAGCAATGGCTGGGTTGAGGGGCGGGGGCCCTGGAATTGCGCGCCGACAACCACATCACCGTGGGCATTGACATCCAGGTGCCGAAGGCTGAGCTGTGGGTGCGGCGATGGGACGAATTCCGCAACGGCCCCGCTGGGCAGGTGGATATAGCTCAGCCCCGG
>MDTC01044947.1_pt1 | contig 58903 bp, 51 predicted proteins | sample 811181 | NCBI WGS metagenome assembly MDTC01 (sample SAMN05326644, study PRJNA326480) | marine metagenome | isolation source: seawater | place: Pacific Ocean: North | collected 2011 | reverse complement strand
CTTGGCCAGGCCCAAATCCCATCCCACAGCGTTGCATCGCCTCAGGCGATTGACACTCAGCGCAGACTTGGCATTCCTGGCATTCTGGTTGGCAGAAGCCGTCATCGCACAGGGCATCGGCACACTGGCCGTATGCGAGCGAGACACAGCAAAGGCTCAGCCCAAAAAAGACGTAACAAACATGGATCCAATGGCGAATCAAATGGCTGTCCTCCCCCCGTTGGACATTGACCCCTACTCAGCAGAATAGATCTCTCCATCGCTTATATGCAAGCCGTTCTCCTGAACCAACTCGGTCTCCCCGGGACTGATCACTCTTTTAATCGGTCAGCGGTCAATTCAACCACACCCCACACTCCCATCATCTCAGGATTACCTATTTTTTTGCCTCAAATATGAGTCTAGCCCATACTGGCCTTTTCATTATGGCTAGAAATAGGACCTGAGATGAATCGATCAATCGTGGTCATGTTGATGTTTTCTATAAGCAGTGTCGCGCACGCAGACACGGCGCCCGAAGCGGAGCAAGCAAAGCCGCCTCAATTTATCGTCGTCTCTTTTGATGCGACGCCGAAGCGTGATAAAATTGAAGATTGGCCACTCTATACATTGGCCAAAGAACTCCTCGATGGCCAACCAGACGGCTTCACCGGGCATCGCCCGACTTTCACCATTTTCTACAATACTGCTGTTTTGCAACTGCACCCCAAATGGCGCCCATGGCGGCGCTCCATCTGGGCAAAAGATGATGCCTGGAAAGCTCTCTTACCCCCTCACCGGAAGTTCAAAGCCAATGCCATTAACCATGGAGCCAATCCCAGAGCGATTAAACGATCCGTTGAACACCTAAAGGAAATCCATGGACTCGGGATTGAACTGGCGAATCATGGTGTGACCCATGCCCACGGCGGCAAATGGACCGAGAAACGATGGACCGAAGAATTAGACGAATTTGCGCGGGTTGAGCGTATGTTTGGTTTACCCACATCAATTGGGTTTAGAGCCCCATTTCTAGAAGCGTCTCGGCACACAGGCAGAGCCCGACCCAAAGACCCGCTGTTTCGGGCACTGGCGAAACGCGGGTTTATTCATGATGCCAGCAAGGTCTATGGCACCAAGTTACAATGGCCCCATCGGGTCGATGGAACTGGCGTTTGGGTGATCAGCGTACCCGCGACCTATCATCCGATCACAAAGCGCTGGTCCCTCTTTTTTGCAAGCTACAAATCTTACTCGAGACCCGCCTATTACGAAGCACTGATGAGGATGTTCCAACAACGCTATTTGACCAATCGTGCGCCATTCTCAATCGGCGGTCATGGCGAACACATGGGCAGCATTAAGCGCTTTTTGAAAGTGGTCTGTTATCTGCCTGATGTGCGCTGTGCATCCCATCAGCAGCTGGCTGAGTTCATGGAGAAGAACACTCATCTTGAGAATCAATCACAGAAAATACTGCGCCGGTTGAGGATGATGTCTCGGCACAAAGTCAAACAATGGTTTAAAAGCCTGAAATCAAGCCAAACAGGCACAAAAGCAGCGGCAAATGAATAGAACGAGACAGGCTGAATTTCGAAGCAGCTTTTCGTAAGCGTATTTTTAGAGACGTGTGAGGCGCACCGTGTCGGTCATCGACGTGCGTGACACAACCTCGACTTGCACCCCATCGACCACCACCGATTGACCGGATGTCAGCGGGATACGGTCATGCATCACTTCGATAATGCCTCGACCTGTGGGCAGCGCGCCGTCAACCAAACTGACAACGACACCGGTGTCTTGCAGACCAATGTCATAGCCGATGGCGCGCCGGCTCTCGACGACAACCACCCTGGCACCCGCGGATCGGACCATGGCTGCCTTTAAGCCACCGATGCTCTCAATGGGCGTCAATTGAATCTCCGAGTCGAGTCCATCACAAATAATCTGATCGTCATCGAGCCAGCCTAATTGCCAACGCTCCCAAGCGAGAAACTCCGGTGCGCTGCTGTTGATTAAGTCCATGACGCTAAAGGGTCGAGTAAACCCATCTGGGCCATCGAAGGAATACAGGTCGGGCAGGCCCATGGAATGACCCAACTCATGATTGAGCCATTGACTGCCCCAAAATAATAAATCTGCACCCGAGGTCACCCCATTGGTGAAAGCCCGCCCATCGGCCACCAGTGCATACTCGGGAATGCCCATCCAGGTGGGTCCATACCCAATATCCTGAGCATTGGGTGCGGCCATGACGACCACCACGTCAGTAGACGAGAAATCAAAGGCGGGGTCAGCTGCACGCACGGCCTCATCCATAAAGGCCCGATGACCAGCAAAACTGGTGAGGCCGGCAGCATAGTGAGCCGCATTTTCTTGCAAGGGCAGCCAAACCAAGTGCGGGTCTAAAATGAGATCCATTCGGCCATAGGAATTGGCCGTAAAGAACGCTTCGGCGCCCGGTGATAGCAATTGGAAGACCTCTTCAGGCGTCCGGTCACTGGTGACATCAGCGAATTCAGCAAAGAGAATGGTCGCTCGTACAACACCTATAGACTGGAGACGTGCATTGGGCGTTGGAAAACCAACCCCGACGGCAGACCCACCCGAAAAACCGATGCGGCACCCATCAGGGTGATTGCCGATGGCGCTGTCTGGGCTCCTTGAATCTAAAAGGGCATCTTGGACTGAATTCATATCAGGTGCTGATTGGGCATCTCGACTCGCGTTTGAATCTGTCGGTACATGGGCATCCACCGCAGTGTCCACGGCAATGACATCTAGAGACGCGCCATCCCCTGGGTCAGTCTGACCAAGGGTTTCGCCGTCGCAGGCAGCCATCAGCCAGACCAGCAAGAATAGACTTATCTCGATCCGACTCATCAAACACTCCACTTCATTGGTAAACCATAGAATGGCCCATGGCCTCTCTGCAAGACCGGCTTCATTGGTTAAACGACCGACGGAGAGGATTGGTCCCACTTCATGATCGACCAAGGGACGCCCGTGACTCACCATAAAAAACCTGCCGTATCAAAAAAAGTGGTCAGGCTGTCTGCGAGTGAGGCTAGACTCGGCTTATGGCGAGCTATCAGACCATCGCAGAGCCCCTTCATGTGCCCGCGGAGACCATCAATGGCTCTCGCTTCATCACCGATGTTTATCCCGCCTCATCTGAGGCTCAAGCATTGGCTGCAGTCCAAGGGATTCGCGCTCAATACCCAGATGCCTCGCACCACTGTTGGGCCTACCGGTTCCATCACCAAAACCAAATTCGCTCATCTGATGATGGCGAGCCGGGCGGCAGCGCTGGCCGACCCATTCTCGCTCAAATTGAAGGGCATGACCTCTTCGATATCGTCGTTGTCGTTACACGGTATTTTGGAGGCACAAAACTGGGCGTCGGTGGTTTGATTCGAGCCTATGGTGGCAGTGCAGGCAAAGCGCTCGACCAGGTACAAACGGCAGAAATACACGAAACAGAGGCTCTAGAAATTAAATTTTCTTATGATTTAACCAAGGCGGTAGAGGGCGTGCTGCGCCAATATCAACTGGCACCAACGAACACGGATTTCGATGACCGCGTCCGTATGGAAATCCATGTCCCAATTGAGTCTATAAATGACCTAAAGCAGGCCTTGATACAACAAACCTCAGGGCGCATTCAATTTCCCTCATCAACGACATGATCAGGCCAGATTCTTTACAACCCATCATAAACTATTTAGACACTATTTAGCGCAATATGGAGCGGGGCTATAAAGGGCATACCTATGTTTGACTCATCAATCCGATCGAAGGCGAACAAGAGCTTGGGATTTTGTAAAAAGTCACCTTTGACTCTTTTCTCATGGTGGCATGCCGCCCTTCTCTTTTTGATCAGCGGCTGTGGCGCATCGGTGGGCGTTGTGTGTATCTCCCACGATGATTGTCGCGGCTCGCTTCTGTGTAATGCGGAAAAGGTGTGTATGCCTCAAGGTGAGGTTGCTGCAGCCTGTTCCACATCGAAGCCGTGCCAAAAAAGAGGTCTATGCAAAGCCTGGCCTGCATACAAGATCCCGAATATCGACTACTCAACCGAGCCGACGGCCTATAAAGACAATCTCAAGGTCTGCTTGGAAAAAGGCACATGCTCTATATCCGAGCCCGCAGACCGACTGAAGGACAGTTCGGAGCTTGTAGGGGCTTGTGTCGCCTCTGCTGTCACCTGTGAACGCTCAGAAAAATGCAAAATCGATGGGTATTGCCGCTATAGCGAAAAGACACATCAATGCGTCGTCGGCGGCTGTAAATTGTCTAATCTCTGCAAACTCGAAGGTAAATGTACTGCATCAAATGGATCATGTGTAGCAACGGAAAAAGGGTGTCTAAATTCGGATCTATGTAAGCGAGATGGATTGTGCGGCTGTGATGCAAAAAAGCAAGTTTGCGTCGCTAAAAACAAAGAACATTGTAGCCAATCCCTGGTGTGTCAAACTGGGGGATTGTGCGGATTAAAGGAAGGCCAATGCCGACCCAGTTCTCAGGCAGACTGTGAGCGGACAGATGCGTGTAAGAACAAGTCAGCATGTCATTACGACGGCACGAGCTGCATCAAATTGACCGATGAAATCTGCCAGACGTACAAAGCATGTAAACAGTCGGGGCTTTGTAAAGCGAACAAAGGGAAATCGGCGTGCATTGCATCAGCCATCGGGGATTGTCGGCAGTCGACAGACTGTAAGACAAAGGGTCACTGCACAGCCCGTGATGGACGCTGCCGACTCGCGGCATCTGCGGACTGCGTGTTTACTACTGGATGTTCAAAATCGGGACTCTGCTCTTTTCGCGGCGGTCGATGTGAAGCTCTGTCCCGAGATGATTGTCAGCGCTCAGAAAAATGCCGCGAAGAAGGGCTTTGTTCTCCGGTCGGAGGCGCATGCCTTGCGGCCAAAAAATCGGATTGTAGGAATACCATTCGATGTTTGAATTATGGCGAGTGTACCGCAGGCGGTGGCGAATGTCGTATCGGGGGTCGCGCTGATTGCAGTCAATCAAAACTATGCAAGAATGATGGAGCATGCAGCTTTGATCAAGAGCGGAGCGAGGACGGGGAGGAGTATCTACCCATGTGCATCGCAAAATCCTCCAAGGACTGCTCTCAAAGTGCTGCTTGCAAAAAAGAAGGACTGTGTTCCTACAGCAAAAAAGAGGACAGGTGCCTACGACTGAGTGATGACGATTGCGCGCGTTCGAATATGTGTCGCGAGGAAGGTCAATGTCTGGCCATACCTAACGCAGATGAAGATGCGGATTATTCAGGTATAGACGGGGTGGAATGCGTAAGTAAATCAGACCGAGATGAGCAATTGGCTGAGATGAGAAGCAGCGCGGAGCAAGAGAAAGCTGGAGAACAATGGCGGGTCCGTTTAGTGCAACTACATAAGAGTTACGGAGTGCCCCGTTTGTTCAGGCAGGCCTGGGGGACCATGGAGAAAATAGCAACGATTTGTCGTATGGCAAGCTATGCCAATGTTCGTTGTGACTGGAGTGATCTCAACAATAAGAACACAGCGCTAGAGCGTCTGGAGTTCGTGTGCGAAATGGCCGTCGGTCTGGGCGAAGGGGAGCGACAACTCGGGATAATGGAGGAGACATTTTACCTGTCATCTCAGGTCTACAAACACTGTTTCTCAGATGCTCGGCCCGGCGGATATTAATTTTTTGGGCAGGTAAAAAACAGGCGACTTCCCGGCGCAAACTCACACCTTTTCTGTCTTTTTTTGAACTAACTTACAGCTATTTCACCATCACGATGCACTTCGATGGTTACCCTGTGGTTGCCGGTCATTGATAGCGAACTCATAACAGGCCAAAAGCAAGGTACACCCACTGTGATTCTGACTTCACAATATAGGGGTCGGACTGTAATGTAGCGGGCATCCATCAGCATAAAACAACCAAGGAGTCGGCATGGTAGACGTAATTTCTAGGCCAGACAGCACACCAAAATTGACTTTAATTTATGCAAAGATGCAGGCGTTGGCCGAACCCGCGCGAATGCTTCTCAGCTATGCTGGCCTCGCCTTCGAGGATGTCTACGCCTGGGACTATTACGACAAAGGGTGGCGCGACGGTGCTAAGCAAGAGACGCCCTTTGGACAGGTGCCGGTCTTGGTGGTCGACGGAACAGTCAGCATCGATCAGTCCGGGGCAATTCAACGCTATTTATCGCGCTTGACGGGGACGTGTCCTGCAGACCCACTCATCGCCGCACAGGCCGATGCACTCTGCGACAATGCGGGCGAGCTGTTCGTCATTTCGAATCCAGTCGCCAACTTCTTTACAGGTGAGCGCTTTGAAGACCGAGTCGCTTCGTTCAAAGCGTCATTTGCAAATCGACTCAAGTTTTTCTCACGGAGCTTATCTTCCTACGATAGTGGTCCCTTTTTCTTCGGTGACAAACCGCTGTTCTGCGATTTCACGATTTTTCATCATTTCCAAATCGCCGAAGCCCTTGATTCGACTATTTTTCGTGAGTACCCGGACGTGCAGACGTTTATGGATGCCATGGCCACCCTACCTGGCATGGCCGACTATCTTTCAAATAGAGCACAGCTGATAGATGTGGGTACGGCGCCTGTCTTGTTGAAAAATGGAACCCGTATTAAGCCGGGATTTAACTAACGGCCATTAGAAGTTATAGCCCATGCCGACTTGAATGTTGGGCATGAACGATCCGAAGAAAAAGCTGTCGTCGATATTATCGAGCCGCTGTTTTCGATCAGCGGCTGTCAATGCGCCTGATTCGCCCGCGTCGGGGCCTTTATCAAAGGAAATGCGTGGCCCAACGGATTGAAGCCAGCCGACATCAAATCCAAAAGTAAAGCCGCTCTGAGTCCCCACTCCGGTCCCAATGCCCAAATAGCCCACAGGCAACATTGGGTAATCGACCGCAAAGATATTGCCAGAGCCATCGTCGAGCCGGTGCTCGATTTGGCCTAACGCGAAACCGGTCACTACTCGAAACCAAGAGGCGCTTACAATAGGGCGGAAATTCACGAAGCCACCGAGCCAAAGGGCGCGGGAGCGAAGCACATAATCTTGGTTTGCCACGTCGATATCGTAACGGCCTTCTGGATTACCTCCGATGGAGAATTGCCACGTCGTCTGAATGGATGAATGGCGCGAGACAGTCATCGATCCACCAAACGGACTGACGCCAAATAGGATCCCGAAGTCCGCTTGTTCCGCTGTCGTGGAGATTGTTTCTGAGGACGCGCAGGGGGCCAGACATGCCACGAACACGAATCCAAATACAGCCGGTCTGAACATCGTATCGATTCCTCCACTACCCAATGTTATTTGGAGCCAGCTTGGCTTTATGACTGGCCGTCCACCCTCACTGACCCGAATCAGCGGACTAACGGTGGATTAGCCAATACAGACAGGAAGATACAGAGTCGGCTGAATTGTTACCGAAAACATCCATAGAACCGACAATGGCTCAGTAATTAAAATTCTGATTCACGACAAAATACGAGACGGTACGTTCAGACAGATAACGGTGCCTCGGTATCAATTGAGACGACGTTGAACAACGATTTTTCTGTGGGGTATCAGTCTGAGCGGACTGCAGACGGATTCACTAAGGTCGGTGTGGATACACGCGAGTTAAGCGTTAGGATCTGAAGACCCACTTAGGTCGACGGTCTAAGAAAACTCGATGGTGCTCCGGTTTTAGACCTGTGCTGGTTCCAACGACGGTCAATGTCATCTGTTGTCCCAACGTGTGGATCTCCTGGTCGGTGAGCTAGAGGGCCACGCAGTAACCAAACTCAACTTGGCCATTGGGCTGCAGTAAGCCATTCCACGCCACATTACTAAAAGTGACCACACCTGAATCCCCGTTTCGGTCGACATTCCAAGAATTATTGATGGTGCCCTCTACATCGAATTGGACCATCCATCCGTCGACGGCCTCATCACTTGTGTTGGTGAGCGTTACATAGTTGCAATAGCCGACATCCCAGCGATCTTCGACGATATCGACCTGAATTCGAGGGTCGTTAAGCCCTTCACCATTACCCATGACGGGTGGAACACCACAAGCGGGATTCTCTAAATTGTTGGGCGGTCGCGCAGGACTGGCTGCGGCAGGCTCGGCACCCGGCGCCGCAGGAACCAGCTCAACACCAGGCGCATCATCTTCTTCATCCGTCCCCGTTCGCCGAATGAAATGCGGTGTGGCCGTGAGCGCTGCAACCACGGACTTGAGGCTCTGCCCATCTCCATTGAAGCGCTCGGTGAGACGCTCGACATAACAATCAGAATCAAGCCCATCTGTCTCACCAATCCCGAAGCGTAGCCACTGACGCGTATAACACGCCCTGGCCTCTGCATCGTCTGCAAGGGTATCAGCAAGCTCGGCTAATCCGTTGAATGGGGTCTCGTCACCTGAGAGACGAACCAATGCCCCACCCGCATCAACGTCGCGGCCTCCATCTTGAGCACGGAAGCGGCCAATACCATCATAGTTTTCAAATCCTAAACCGATGGGATCGATCAGTCGATGGCAGCCTTGGCATTGAGCGTTTTCAGTGTGCGCGGCAAAACGTTCTCGGGTACTTAGATCCGGGTCGAAGGCCGGAGGTGTGATGTCGAGACCATCGGGAGGAGGTTGCAACTCGTTGCACAATAAACGCTCTCGGACAATGACGCCTCGGTGAATGGGCGATGACGACGTGGGCGATGCATGTGTCGTCAGAAATGAACCATGACTGAGAATGCCTGCGGTTCGAGTCGGCGCTGTCTCCACCTTAAGAAAGCCGTCTGCGTTGACTTCGCCCTCGCCCAGGGGAATGCCATAATACTCAGATAGCTCATCGTTTAGCCAACTGCTGTCCGACTGAAATAGCTGCGCCATTGATTCATTTCTGCGCCAAAGATCACCCACGAAATGATTTGTCTCCTCGAGCATAGCTTCGCGTAATTCGAAATAGAGAGCTGCATAGATCTCCGAGTCCCGAACGACCTGCATCAACATGTCGAGATGGAGCCAACGTAGGACGAAATTTTGGACCATGGACACACTGCGTTCGTCAGCGAGCATGCGTGCGGTCTGCGCCGCGATGACATCGGGTTCAAGCAGGCGTCCGTCGACCGCCACGGAAAATAACTCCTCATCGGGCATAGTCTGCCACAGGAGATACGACAGACCAGTCGCTATCTCATAGGGTGTCAGAACAAAATCAGCACCCTCACGTCGCCCTAATTCGCTTCGATAAAGGAAATGAGGTGATTGCAGCATCGCCACAATGATCCAGCGAATCCCTTGCTCAAAGCACTCTTGCCGAACGACGAGTGTGTAGAGGTCGCGATACGCGCTGATTTCATCTGCTGTCAGTGGTCTCCGGTATGCCTTTAGACCGAATTGCGCGATAAACCGATGGGCGCAATTGATGTCACCATCGGCTATGTCACACGGGATGAGACTCGCGATATCGACCTCTTCGGCCATACTTTCGGCAAGTTCTCTATATTGATTGGCCAGGAGTCCGGACACATCGAGTCGTTCTGGGTGATTCTCAAATCCGTGCTCAACACTGTCTGCAACAAAGGCGCCCTTGGCATCGATGTCAACGCCAATGAGATCCCGAATGGTATTCTGAAATTCAACGTGGGACAGTCGACGAAGCATTCGGCGACCAGGGGACAACTCACCGCCACAGTCTGGATCTGGGTCAACGGGAGACCCGATATCCCGTCCACAGTCATCGACGTCGTCTAGAATACGACCGACCAGCTCGCGCAGGATGTCATACTCCGCCGATCCAACCTGAATCAGAGTGCCACCCGCATGCCCATCGGGGAAGCGTCCCGTCGGTTTGAGCAAAATCAGTGGGGTGTCGTCGTGTTGTTCGAGGACAACATTTGTAATGGCTGCCAAGTTGTTGGCTGCCCAGTTCGGTGTGTCTCTCGGTTGTAAAACCATCCGCGTACCGGCAGCTAAACCACCACCTTGGTGACACCCTAAGCAGCGCATCTCAAAGATGGGTTGCCAGGCTTCCTGAACCAAAAAATCCGTGTCTGAGATACAGTTTTCACCGCCTGCTCCACCCGCACCACCATCGCCGCCTGCACCGCCGGCACCACCAGTCCCACCTGCGCCGCCGGCACCACCATCGCCGCCGGCACCACCATCGCCACCGGAACCGCCATCGCCACCATCTCCGCCGGAACCACCGTTGCCGCCGGAACCACCGTTGCCGCCTGCACCGCCGGCACCACCTGTCGCGTCACAAATAGGGTCATTTACACACCCTTCGTCGCCACAATCCGTGAGACCATCATCATCGTCATCGACACCATTCTCGCACTCACCGGGGACATCGCCCTCGACAGAGACAGCCGCATCAGAGGAGCTTATGCGCCCGGCGTCTTCTCCGCCACACGCCACAGCGCCCAAGAGGCACAAAGCCATCAAAAACAGATTAGAGCTCCGATAGTGTGCGGCTAAGGTCATGAGAGGGCCTCGAGCGCACCTTCACCGGTGATCGGGTCACCAAAGGTGTTGAGTTCCATACCAAATGCCTGACAGAGGGACACCAGAAGCTGGCTATGAGGAACTGAGTTATACTGAAGATAGCGGCCAGTTCTAAACAATCCACCGGCTGATCCGGCGATGACAAAAGGGACTGATTCACAGACGTGAGCCCGACTGTCACCAAGTTCTTTAACCCAGATGAGCAGGGTGTCATCGAAGAGTGTGCCGTCTCCATTTGGATCGGGCGTCTCCCTTAGTTTATCGATGATGTAGCCGAATTGTTGGGCGGTCCACTGATGGGCGGCGACCAATTGATTGATATTAGCAACATCATTGTCGGGTGCATGTGACAGTGCATGATGGCCTTCAGTGTTTCCAGCCCAGGAGAAAACAACCGGGCTGACCGTGTGAGACAACTGAATGGTTGTCACTTTTGTCATTTCACAGGCAAGCGCTGTGACGGCAAGGTCGATTTGTGAGCGCAAGAGCTGAGGTACAGCGGCGTAGTTATCTTTATTCAATCGTCCGGGCGGCGCAGGGGTTTGGCAGGCGGCATCGTTGTCGGGGAACAACTCCCGTTCAACGCTACGGATCGCATCTAAGTGCCGTTCCAGCTTCACCCTCTCCATCTGCCCTAAACGCCGATGTAGATTATTGAGATCGCCCGTGATCATGTCGAGAATGCTTCGACGCCGTAATCGAATATTCTCAAGGACTTGTGCATCTTGGCTGACCCCTCCGAACATGCGCCGATAGACACGTCTGGGGTCAGCATCGGGATGGATATATTGACCGGCTGATGCGTAACACATGCGTGTCTGAATCGATGCACCCCAAGGGTCGGTCAAAACCCCAAACTCCATGGATGGAAATCTATCATCAGCACCGATATGACGCGCGATCACCTGATCGACAGACATCCCGTTGGTGCCAGGTCCATTGCCATTGGTCAGCATGGCCGCCATGCCGCCTTCGTGATTATTACCGGTCAAAAAATCAATGCCATCGAGAACGAGTAGGTCGTCTCGATAATCACTGAGCGGTGCTAAGAGATTGTTCTCGGGAAATCGAAAGTTGTTCTCATTGCCCACAGGTCTCCAAAGGTGCGGAACAATGCCATCAGGGCTGAAGAAGATCATCAGGCGACGGGGACCTTGCCGCGGTTGAGCGCAGACGCGATTATTAAGTATATTGATGAACGGACTTGCCACGATGCCCGCACCAAGCCCTGCCATAAAATTACGTCGCGAAATCATCGGCCGACTCCAAATTGTCTGTGTCCCCGGTGGAAGACAGGCCACGGCGTTAAGAAACAAAAGAATGATAGGGAATGTGTCGCCTGTTTGGCAAGTCTTGGCCACCTTTAATGAACGGCTTGGGGCGTTAGAAAGGCCACGAGTACGCACGGGATGAACCGAAGGTAAAAAGCGGGTCCACACTCCCCGTAGACCATGTGGCACACAATGACTTTGCCGAACACATGATGTTTTTTCATCATCCAGGGGTGTTGCGGACTCGAGTCCCGATGGTTTACGGGTCTCAGAGAACCTGTTTGGGCCTGGTCATGACCCGCTGTAAACAGGTATGGTGCTCTCAGCACGGATGTCATCTACGCATCTGGTTCCCGGACCGATCGACAAAAAGGAGAGTCGATGCTCATTAGAACAATTTTGATTTATCTGGTGGCCTGCGGACTGCTTGCGTGTGAGAACGACGAGACCAAAACGCCTACGATCCAATGCGCCGCCGGTACAATTTTGAACGGCACTGGAGAGGCGTGTGAAGCCAACTTGGGCGCTGGAAGCGTGATTAACGACGTCGGCCAGGTCGTCATCGATCCAGACGTGATCGCTGCAAACGAGCGTATCTTGGCCGACGAGCGAGACCAAGCACGGGCCGACGGTCGCAGTGAAGGCATTGCCTCTGTGACGCCGCTCAATTGTGCAGAGGGTACAGCAATAAACGAAGCCGGTGATGCCTGCGAGCCTACGTCCGATTATCGGTCCGCTGCCGTCGAAGAAGGCCGTCTAGCAGGAGTGGCATCGGTGACCCCTCTGCGGTGTGCTGAAGGGGCTGGCATAAATGAAGCGGGTGATGCCTGCGAGCCGACAGCAGAGTACAGAGCGGCCGCGGTCGAAGAAGGTCGCTTGGCTGGTGTCGCATCGGTTATCCCACTGCGCTGCGACGAGGGGGCCTCCGTCAACTCGACAGGCAACGCTTGCGAACCCAATCTGTCTGCAGATGTGAGCATTGACGACGAAGACACCATCGTGCCAACCAGCCTATTTGCCGCTGGGATCTGTGAGGGCGCTGGCGGGAACTACTCTGTGGAGACGAGGGTCTGTGACCCAGCTGTCGCATCCTATTCCTGTTTTCGAGGTGGATTTTGTGGGGAAGCCGCTCGTTTAGGTCTTGAAATTGATCAGCATCACTTGGGTGTGTTGCCAGAACAAGTCGGCTGCACGGACAGTCAAGAAGGCATGGAGAGCTGGTCCGTTGGAACGGAGCTCGCCTTTCGCAGTACGGCATCTCTCAACCCAGGTAGCCCCGAGTGGCGCTCGTTTGCATTGCGATTATGGTTGTGCCGCTAATGTGGTGGGTCAGAGCTGATTTTAATGGGACAAGGGGCTCTGAGAGCTAACCTTACCCCACAATGAAAAATTCAAGATATCGATGACACTGTGGAGGGGGAAATCGAACGATGCGAACACTCAAGAAATGGGTTTTTTGGATAAGCGGTTTCTCTGTTTTAAGCATTGCAGTGACTGCGCATGCGCAAAAACCGCAGTTGTACCAACCTTTAAACTCTGCACCGCTGGTCAAAAGTCGACTCAAAGGCCTTAAGGTCATTCGCCAAGGCGCCTTCAAAACCATTCCCAGCACTCTGAAAGTCAAGCTGGTCAAGGGCCAGACCGTCCAACTGAAAAAACTCAGCGAGACTCTGTTCAAATCCCAATTTGCTCAGAGAAAAATCCTCAAAAAACTCGTCGGCAAAAAACGGGGGATTCGTGGAAAGGTGAGAATCGAGAGCAATTGGCAAGAGACGAAGGATTTTATCCAGCTTGCAGCAAGTACGTCCCTGACCGTCGATGACCCTAAGAAACTTCGCAAAGAGTGGAAACAATATCGCTCATTTCTAAAAAATCAAAAGCCGGTCAATCTACGCAAATCCAAAGGTAAACCCATTCCCAAAGCCGTCAAAAAGGCCCTCAAAAAGTACAAGAAAAAACTCAGAAAACTGCCACAGAATGACCCCCTTCGAAAAGCAATGGCCAAGGGCGATGCCGCCCTCCTAAAGGCGATTATAGAAGGACAGGGCGAGCTGCGTGTCGTGCAAACCGTGGTGATCCCAAAGAAACTCATCAAACTGGAAAAAAAGAGACTTCATATCCCTCAATTTGGCGCAAAGGGCTTTGAATACGCCAAAAAAACACGAAAGCAAAAAGTGCCGTGGGCCATGACAAAAACAAAATTTAAGCTCCCCAAGACGGTCCCACCTTTCAAACTTAAAAATGAGGGAAAAAAATACGGATCGAAGGACAACGTCTTTTTCGACATTGATGGAAAGCATAAGTTGAACCAGCATTTTTTGACTGGATGGACACTAGAACAAGGATTCGAGTATCATGAACGTTGGAGCTTTCCATCGGGTCATTTGGAAATACGCGCTGGTGCCGTCTATGCCGTTGGTGTCCGAGTGCCTGTCAAAGCCGAGGCGACTATCTCGCCCACCACTTTTTCAACCATCAGTACCAGTAATCAGCTCCTCAAATCTCAAGATATTACGGTCAAAATCAGAGCAAAAGCGTTTAATGGAACCCCCTTGGACTATACCAAAGCAGGCTTGAAAGAAGATGGCCCCTGGCGGGGTAAGGAAATCCCACTTTATGCCGGTGTGTACGTGAGTTGTTCCTTTCGGGCCCTGTAGAAAACCTGGGTACGTTCAAGGGACTGCAAGTTTGGGGCATCGAAAGACTTTTCAATGGAAATGCAGCCGCCATTTGGAAATGAAAAGTTGGCAATTGGACGAACCAACGAGGCTCTTGCGCAAAAGAAGAAACAAAAGGCAGAAATATGGATTCCCTCAAGCATCACGCAAACGGAGTTAAATCTCGGTATTGGAAAGATTGGTGCCAAACTCGGGGCTAAACTGACTGGTAAGGGCAAAGTCCTTTTAGACTACAGAGCCAAGGTCGGGAAAGACTGGGTCAAAGGCAGTGCGAAGACCCTTGAATTTACAAAATTTAAGTTCGAAAAGGAAAAATTTACCCTGAATAAACTCACCCTTGGCCAAGACCGTAAAACCCGCAGCTTTGGTTATCGGATCGGGAATCCAAGATACAATATCAAATTGTACCTAACCCCCGGCATCAATATCTTCGCAAATGTCAAAGTCGACTACCTTTTTGACTCGTTTAAACGCAGCTGGGATTACGAGTTTTGGTTGGATAGTTTTAAGATCACATTGGTCGACGGAACATTGCCCACTCATGCAAACACCACGACTGACGTTGACCTGACAAAGATCGGCACACAATCGTCGGAGAAATGGTCGGGCAATAAGTTGCTGTGGGTTTGTCTCGAAGAAGTGCAGAAAAATGGAAAGTCTTACAAACCAAAACGATTCTTGGGTATTTCAAAGAAAAGCCGCCGAATCGAAGCAGGAGACAAATGTGGAACGCGACAGTATGTCCAGATCGAGGGCGAGAACCGAAAGAAACCCTTAAGTTTCGGCGACAACGTCCTGCTGGCAAGCCCTGTTTCGACCAGCATCATTTTCTGCGCTGATAAGAAAAACAATACGCTGTGTGGAAACACATCGATGACGTACAAGAAAATCCCATTTAGTTTAAAGAATATGGACCATACGGGCCGGCGGGTTAAATATGGTTTACTATTTGGCTATCAGCCTGTGTTTGTCAGTATGGCACATAAAAATATCAAAAGAGCGGGTACTAAAAATACACTCGGTCTCTCCGGCGACTATGGCCTGACCACATTTAAATTCTATGATGCAAAAAATAAGACAGCCAAGCGCGCCATCAAGCACGGAGACATCGTAAAAATTAAAATTTCCAACGGTCTCTGGCTCTCCAGCAAAGAGCATCTTTATAAGGGAAAGCATCACACGTCGTTGCTTCCACGCTTCAAAGTACACGTCAAACCAAGAACACCACCCGCTCTCAGCTACAAATGTCCAAAGGGATGGGCATTAAAGACCACGCCCAAGCCACCGTATGGCCCGCAAGACACTCTGGGTCCTGTTTGTGTCAAAGGCAGCAAAATGAGGCAGATAGCAGAGATTAAATAAGGCCTCCGATGTCTGGATCGCAGGCAATTCAGCTCAAGCTCATTGGGGACCAATGAGTCAGGACACATCATCATTCCCTCGAGGTTTCCTGGTCGATGAGTTGTCAAACTACCCAAGTGGAACTCAACAACGGGCAACACTCATACCGGCTACGATCTATGCTTGTCAGGCGTGGTCACAGCGTCGAAAACCAGTACACAGTATGTTTTTTATTCTTGTCTAGACAGAATTGCTTCGACACACAGAACGGCTGACGGGTTGCGCGGACAAAAAAAATCACGCCTACAGTGAAACCGTAGACGCGATTTTTAAACCGCTAAAAACGATCAGGTACGCTTAGCGCATACCGACTTGATCGTCTTTCATGTCCTTGACGGAGGTCTTCTTGAGCTTCTTTTTGTTCCATTTGGAAGCCTTGTGCATCATGTATGCGAAGACAGCCTTCTTTGGAATTTCGATGGTGTTGGTGGTCTTACCACCACCGCTCACGCCCACTTTGACCTTCATGCCGTTTGGTGTAATACCTTCGACAGACCCACCACCGTTTGATGTAACGGAATTGGCAAGTTTCGCTTCCATCACGATCCAAACGCCACTGACGATTCGTGCATTGCCTTTGTCTTTGAAGAATTTGAGTGCGTTCTTCTTGTCTTTGTTGATTGCGTCCTTCATGTAGCCCTTAGGCACGTTCATCAGCACCAATTTTAAGCTGGCTTTCTTGCTGGCCGTTCGGCTGTAAGATGCTTTGCCGTCCCAACCGACGTATTGAACGCCTGCACTGGAGACAAACTTCTTATCGCTGGAACTCTTGATAGAATAGACGTCTGAAGTGTCGATCTTCTTCTTGAAGTACTTCGCATTCATATGCTTATCGACTTCCATACCGTAGGATGAACGCTTGTTACCAAAAGAGCCAAGCTTTACGTTCTGAGCACCTGCTGTCCAATAGTGCATATTTCCGTACTTGAAGCCTTTTTTAGTAATTTTGCCATCGCTTTTACGAGCGAAAGACGATGTCGTCGTTCCGAAAAGAAACGCGAGAGAAAAAACGAGAGCGAATGCCGTAGCCTTCTTCATATGTATCTACTCCTCAAGAGAGAGTGTGATTGAAATTTGAGAAGCCGGCGACGGCCTCCCCCCTAGTCTATTTTGCTTTACACGCCAAAAGCGCGTTCAACCGACGAAGTGGGTTTTGAAATATTCATGGGCTGTGCATTTTTTTCTTTTGCGCTGCCGCCACCCCCTCCGTGACCCGGGGAGTCTGTTCCAATCATATTTGTTTGGCAACCGAATTCGTGATCAATCGTCCCGTCTCAAAAGACCCTCTTTTTCTTCGATGAGAGTGTACCGTACCCCCAGACCTTAGGCACCCAGGTGGGCTTGTCTTATGATCTAGCATGACGTTTGCACTTGAAAGTCCAGTGTGATCGTGACGTTGCGTTCCTGGCGGCTCGTCTCCAATCTATTGTGCCCGACCATCCCGTTACACCAAGAGCTCCAGAGTGTGAGTTCAAAATAATTTGACTGCCAGAGTCGGTCACGCGTTCGTCTGTCGGTAAAATTGAATGTTGGAATCCGATTAGATGGTGTACGCTCACCAACACATTTTGGGCTTAAAACCGCCCCTATCAGGAGTATAACTTTTGGGTAAACACCCTGACCATAGTGCCAACCTTAATCGCGTTAAGAGAATCCGGGGACAGATAGATGGGATTGAGCGGATGATTTTGGACAACCGGTACTGTCCTGACATACTGAATCAAACAAAAGCTGTGGGGTCGGCCATCAGAAGCCTCGAATCAAGCCTACTAAAACGGCATCTTGAGCACTGTGTTGCGAATGCTTTTGAGCAATCTGATGAGGTAGAACGGGGCAAAAAGATCAATGAACTTCTAGAAATTTTTAGCCGGCGACTCGACAAATAGAGTGATTGAAAAACACTGTCTTCCAAAATTTAGAATTCGCTTGAACCGCTCTCTATACGCTGCTTGCGCAGGCTGATTTGAGTTTGACAAATACCGGGTGGGGGTATTATTTTATGGGGGCATCTGTTGACTGAGAGTACCGCGTGATGAGGCGACCAGTTTGTGGGATCGTGCTCCTTTTTGGGCTGACATTAGCAGCGCAAGAGGCTGCGACGCATCCGGTTACATTCGAAGATGGATTGGCGTTTTCGGCAATATTTCAACCCAGGTCAACGCTGATTGAAGGTGGCTACACCCTATCTAGGCACATCGCTGTCGGCTCCACCTATGCCCGCATCCAAACAGAGGACGGCGGCATTCACGCTGGCTTTGCACACTTAAATGCGCTGGTATTTCGACATAATGGGTCCGGCAGTCAGGGGAACTTATACCTCAGTGCGGGTGCAGGCGGAGGTCTGTATGACGATGAAGTAGCCGAGCTGGGTTACGCGTCATTACAGCTCGATTACGAAACAATGCGCTTTTATACAGCCTTGATGTCTCGCGCCGTTTCAGATGGCTCAGCGCTCAAATACAGAGCGACCTATCGAATTGGTTTTGCGCCCTACGTGGCGCCCTATAATTCTCTACAGTCTTGGCTCGTTGCGCAAACCATGTACATGCCCGAAATGAACGATGATTTGAATTTTATGCTCTTACTTCGGTTCTTCTACAAGACGGTCTTGTGGGAACTGGGCGGAGACCTGAACGGGCTGCCATGGATTCAGATGATGGTGCATTATTAGGAGAGCATATGAATTGTTTTAAACTCATTGTCGGTGTTGTGGTGATGCTCATGTGTCCCTTCATCGTTTATGCGAATGGACCGGCTCCCTACGCGACCATCACCGTTAAAGGAATGGTTTGTTCCTTTTGTGTTCAGGGCGTCGAGAAGAAGTTAATGGAATTGAAAGGTGTTGAAAAAGTCACCGTTAATTTGAAGAAGAAGACCGTCTTGGTCTGGACGGCTAAAAATGCGTCTCTGAGCGACTTGGATATGCGGAACGCAATTCAGTCGGCCGGCTATAATATCGAATCGATCCTGCGACAAGAGACGAGCCCTAAAGTAAGGTCGAGTGTTGATCGCACCGCGTCTCCGATATTCAGTCGTTGAATAAACTCCTTTCTTTTGCTGCGCTTTTCACATCCGTTGGCACCTTATTTTGCTGTGCCTTACCGGCGCTATTCGTTGTCCTCGGTGCTGGGGCCACATTCGCAGCCCTCACCGAAACCGTCCCCGCAATTTTGATATTGGGTGAACACAAAGAACTCATTTTTGTCTTCGGTGGTCTGTGTCTTGGCTTAGCGTGGTTTGGCTCTACGCGCACGCAACCCGTCGAATGCGCCATCGAGGGCGATGGAGAAACGGCCTGTGAGACGACCCAACGCTGGACGCGACCCATGCTTATCGTATCGAGCATCATGTACGGTCTCGGTGCGGGTGTCGCCTATCTATTGCCACTTTTTATGTGAGACAAAGTCGTCTGTGCGCAATCCACGGCTCATTTTTCAATGGATTTCATTACAAATGACTTAGCCTGTGTATTCGCGACCTCAACGGGTCTCACTTGCGGACGATGGACGTGAACTGGGGCTAGAGATTACGCTAGTACACAAAACCCACACCCAAGCGCACACTTTGGGCTTTGCCGTGGACCCGACCCATTCGATATTCATATACGTCATGGGTCGATCTCAGTTGGAAATGAAGCAAATCAGTCCACCTTAAATAGAGGGTGGGTCCCATTCTATAAGTCAGCTCCATACCGTCCCAGTACCGGACTTGCTGTTCCCATTTTAAATGCCCATTCCGTGAGCCAAAAGAGAAGTTTAGACCCATTGTCAAATTGAAATGGGAGAGTGTTGGCGTATCGCCGATAAACGTAAATGAGCTCAGGCCCGTTCGAAATATATAGTTATAGGTTTCCGTTTCGTATCCAACGGAGAGTCCCGGACCCAACTCGCGGAAGTAAATTCCGATGGGGTCCGACGCCTTGGACGCACCGGGTATTCGGAGCTGGGGGGCAATGGTCCAGGACCCACTTCGACCATCGAGGTTAAAGTATTTCTTCAAAGGTAATGCGAGCGTTGGGTCACCTAGGCCCCTTTTAGTCACATTCGTTCCAACGCCATCATCGGACAAAACACGTCGCTGGGCATCGAGCATGATCGGGATTTTCGCGGTGATTCGAACACTTCGATGCCAGGTGTACACGCCTTCAATATGGAGTAGATGAGCTGTTCTATCCAAGTTTGATGGCAGACGCTGTTTGCCATCAAAAGAGCCTGTCTCATGCCGATATTCCTGAAGCAGTTGGACACCGTAGCCACCAGACCATCTCGGCATTTCGCTGAAGATTGGTTGTTCAGCCTGAACTGGGCTGATGAGCCCAGTCAACAGGGCAAGTACAGACCATCCAATACGCACAAGACTGTCCTATGGAACCACCCGAAACGGGTTTTGGGCCAAACTCGATGTAACCACCTTATTATCCTGCCAAGCATAGGCATGAACGGGCTCATAACCGGCCTCATCCACGGCTGTCGCTAGCGCTTTCAAATCAGCTTTTGCGCCTGCTTTAAGGGTGATGGTCACCAGCTGGTGCTTGGCGTCTAAATCGATTCCGCTGTTATCTTTTGTCGTATCGACAAAGGCCAAGCGGCTCAACATTTTGCGGACACCGATGGCACAGGAGGGACAGCAAAGACCCTTTGCATAGACCAAGACCGCTTTTGGCTGCGCCTTCAGTTTCGATTTGACTTCCACATCACGTACGTCTTGCGTCGCCTCAGTGAACTTACTCCAAGCAGGCGAAATTGCAACGAACGACATTGTGAACATAGAGAGTAGAATCAAGAGTATTCGAGACATTGTTATCTGCTCCTGGAATCAAATTGTCTAATCTCATTCAAAAGCCAAAAAAAGCAAAGCCCACACCATAGCGAAGGCCTTTGATCGGATTGACTTCGGTGCGAAGCACCAACGAATGATCGTGTCTGATACAGTTGGATAGAGACCCAAAAACATGTACCGCGTGCTGTGTAGGCTGACGACTTCGGCAGAGCGCGTCAATCTGAATCGTCCTCTGGGTAGGCAAAGGGCTGGGAGAAGCGCTTCTGAATCGAGCTTGACGACATATCACGGTCCCCATTGAGAGACGGCTCGAAACACGAAGCGGCCCTTAAAAACCTGTGTTCACCCGATTTTGAAACCGCAGAGATGCCGAGGTCGGATATGGCTCAGCTTTCAGATGAATTCAGCGTAGCCAGGTTGGCCACTAACCACGCAGATGCCGCAAGCAATTGTAACCAATCTCCAGTGGAACTGATGCCATAGGTGAAGACACTGGCGATCCAAGAGACACTGGCTATGGTTTGGCCCAGCCACTCAACTCGAAGGGCCCGCTTGAGTAAGCTCGAACGCGGCGGCGCCGAATCGGTCGCGTCTTGACTCTGCGTCAACATACGCACTCCTCTCCACAACATGACAAGTCGTCGAGATACATGCCCCAATCCCGATAGGTCTCAAGATACTCAGCTGGGAGACCCAAGGATGTTGCGATGGCTTTGGCGACAACGGCAAAGCGCTGCCGATACTTGAAGATGAAGCAGAAGATCAAATTTTCATGGCGGACGGCTGCACCAACGAGAAACAAGCCTGGTGAGATGGTTGATTCGTCGTCTTCATTGAGCACTGGAAAACCATCATCACGCGCCTCAAAGAGGTCAGATACAAGGGTATGGCTGCCATTGAATCCGGCGGCAACGAGAGGTTGGGTGCGGGAATTAAAGGTCTGACCATCAATGGTGGTCAACTGATACATATCGCCCACTCGACTGGCGGAACTAATGGATGTTTCTGGAATCAGCTCTACTCTGTCTTTGAAACTGTCCGAGCGCATGCGCTCGAGTGAGTAGGTCGATAGGGCAACGCTGGGGTCCGATGTGCCGAGGGCCCATGGCGCCTCTCTATCGATAAGGCGAACCCGTTTGCCGAGTTTGGCCAAGTTATAGGCCGCGTCAACACCACTCTCGTATCCACCGACAATAATAAAATCATCTCCCTCGAGATCTTTATAGCTGTCGATGGTTGCTGCATGGCGACAATGTTCGCTGCCGGCAAAGGCATTGAGTCTTGGATACATAAAGTCACCAGCGGCCCAAATCACATGTTTTGCTTTAAATGTGTCCGCGTCGCTCTGCACGTGGAAAATATCATCGACTTTGCTGACTTTCGTGACATCAATGCCGGTGCGAATGGGTAATTCGAAGAACTTAGCGACGCCGCGCAGATGGGATGCGTACTGTTTGCCTGTGGGATGCTCGGTTTGCAAACCAAAAGCTGGGGACGCGCCAATGGCGATGGAATTGATATCCAACATACCAATAGAGTTGGTCGGGAATGATGGCGTGATGAAGCGCATTTCGTCGGGCCAACGTTCGAAAGACGCGCCAATACCGTGGCGATCGACCGTTAAGAAGTTATCGATTCCGGCGTGCCTGAGGGCGACACCGATACCAACGCCAGCGGCGCCCATTCCGACAACCAAAACATCGTAGACGTGGTCGGCTTCAGTTTTTTGACTCTGCGACATAGTAGACCTTGTATTTGGCTAAATTGGGCTCAAAGTAGCATGACCCGTCTTGGAGACAATTGCTTTTTGAGGACTGGACGCTATATGCAACCAGGTTGTATTTGCAAGTCAATTGCATAAATTAATGAGCCCTTACGATTAAATCGTATGGAACTCGGCTGCCTGGCGGACATCTGGTCTGCTCACTTACACCGAAGGTGATCCTCTCACGCGTCCCAGCTCATTTAATTGGACGGGCTTTTGGCGACTCTTTAGACGCCGGTGGCCCCAGAGTAATCGGTTGCGAACGATGCATTGGTCATCGACGAGTGTGAGTCCTGTCGAATATGATATCTGGCCCCATGCAGTCCCGGCTGCGCACGGTGCTGGGCATTTTTAAAGGCTCAAACCATCGATCATTTACCGACCAACAAATCGGGATTCGAGTGGTCTGTTTGTCCTGATCCATGGGTATCAAATCGCAAAAACTCTAACGACGGACACAGTGTCCCCTATTAATAACTTTATATTATTAATTAATGATTATTTAATAATTTTAAAAAACTAAAATCTTTGCTTAGTCTCAACGTGGTCGATGGAGACAAGCCATGGGTTCATGGCACCTAAAGTCAAAACGAGGAGACATAGACATGAAGACATTTAAACCAAGCACAGCGCTGATGACGTTCATTATGCTGCCCATAATAGCCACCAGTGCTTGGGGCCAAGATAAAATTGAAATTGAGGATGAAAGCCTACCGATTTATAGTTTTGTCCGAATCTCAAATGCAGTCCCGACCAACGGCAGCGACGATGTACTCGCATTGAGATTGGGAATTGGCGTAAGCCAAGTCGATAAGAAGGCAAATAGAGCAGGGAGCAACTTCGGGCTCCGACTGATATGGATTCCCGATGCGCCTGCAAACCCATTGCAAGAAAACGGTCCTGACTTGGGTTCAGCGTGGGGTCCCGTCGTCGATTGGCAATTGATGTTTAGTCCGCGTAGACGGATCAGCGTGTATACCAACTTAGCTGTGGGATTCATCTACGGTAAGCCGGCTAAAACCGATGAGCAAACAAATCGCTATTACAGCGCGAACGGCGAAGACTAAGGGAAAGAACCAAGTGGTGCCGATTCTCGAAGCGGGCATCGGCATGCGGGTTTTGTCTCGTAAGCTGAGCGGTTCAGGAACACGGGTCTATGTGGCCCCAGAACTGGGCTATGTGCCAGGAATTGATGCACCTTATGGTGCGCTCAACTTCGGTATTCTATAGGCCTAACGGACAGGTCTCACCTAAAATCTGAAAACAAGATCCAGGATCATGAGGGCAACTGGCGATTGATTGAAAGGGTGACTACACGGTCGACTTAACAGCAGCCGGTCGAACAATCAGGGGCGTGGATTTGGCCGTCAGCAATCTCTCCTTTTGTACCCGGACGTACGTCAAGCACCTGTATATCAAAATTCAGAGTGACCCCAGCAAGAGGATGATTGGCCGAACATAGAAGCTGATCATCTTCCACCCGGATCACTGAAAAAAGGACAGATTGATCGGGTATGGATGGGTGAGGCCCTCGAAACCGAGCGCCCGGAATGAGGCTCCCTCGAGAGGTCTCTGGGAAGATGGACAATGGCACCATCACATCAAGGCTCGGATCACGCTCCCCATAGGCATCTTCTGGATTGACAACAACACGAAAGCTATCTCCAGCAATTCGCCCGTCCAATGCCTTTTCTACACCGGGGACAACGTGGCCATGTCCATGGAGATAGGCCAGGGGGTCGCGCCCCGCCGTGGTGTCGATGACTGTGCCATCAGCGCTGGTTAAGCGATAATGCATTTGCACGGCATGGTCTTTGGTGATTTTCATTCAGTTGACTCCAGATGTCATGGCAGCTTGGTGGTACTAGCACAGATTTCAATGCTGACCCAGGAGCAATATTTAGGATGACAATGATTAAGCGTAATCAACGCCCCGGCGAGAGAGTTCGAAACAGACCACCCGTGTGACACGTGTATGTTAACAGATGTCGGTTTTGGGTCCTGCAGGCGAGCGGAGTGTAAGAGATGTCCATCGCCTGATTCAATACACGAACAACTCTCGTGGAGCGAGCGCTGGTGGTCAAAGCAGGTGAGCTATGCCCCAAGAGCACAAATGGTTCGCTTGACAACATGAGCTTCACCGTCGGCCATTCCGCCGGCCGCGCGAGCCCGTCCATACGCAGGCGTATGGTAGATATCCAATGCGGTTTGTGCGCTGTCAAATGCCAGCGCTGCAGCCAATTGAATCTGTTGCTGACCTGCATGTTGATGGACAACAGGACCAAAGCTTGCACCCGTGAAGTGGGTCATACTGGCGTTGGCATAGGCAAAGAATGCCGCCTCGTCGATGATCTCATGTACGTGATTAATCCAAATTCCCTGTCCTGGTGAGAGACTGAGTCGATCCGCTTCAATGCAGCATATGCGTCGGTCAACGACGGCTGATTCATCATCGGTTGACCCCATGAGCGAACGGGCGGCGACGTAGGCTGGGTCATCCCAGAAATCCATGGCCGCTTGTACACTGTCGAATTCGACAAGCGCTGCAAATTGGACGTTTTCCCCAATAATGGTTGCGGAGACGGGGCCAAACGCCTTGAGTTGTGCACCGTATTTATTGTCCCCCTGGAATAAGGGCTTACTGGCGTCCGCATATGCGAAAAACTTGGTTTGGTCTTTGACCTCGAGAACATGATTGATCCAGTAGCCCTTCTTCATATGTCAAATCACCTTTCGCTGAGTGTAAAAAAAACGCGGACTATAGACCGCGTATCCTATCGCGGGACCCACCATAAATGTCATCAGATCGTCGAATCATTTAAGCCTCTGTCCAGACGAACTGCGGCTGTCATGGAAGATGGCATACGATCAGTGCCTATTCGGTTGCCTGGTCCGACTGAGGGAGTTTACAGGTATTGACCCCAAAAGCCTTGTAGGTCAGGCAGGCGCCAGACAAGGCGTTGAATAACAAGATGCCGCCAACACCAGCCATGGCAAATGTGTATGCAGTCTGCTCCATGACAAAGGGGGCAGGGATGAGCAACGCAGCCAAGATAAAACGTAAAACCCTCTCAGGCTTATTTTGATTGGTTTGAAACATGGGGACAGTCTTTCCTTGGTCAGTTGATTTTTTCGCCATAAACTCGGATGGCCAGCCTAGCATCTAAACCTGCTGACGCAAGGTCGATCTGACACCGCAGTGGATAGCCTAAACGTGAGTTGCACCGGGTACGACTGAGTGTGCCATAGGGATTATTGCAGTGGACCACTATTTTGTATTTAGGCTTTGGACCGCAACGTGTCTACGACTCAACACTCAACTCGTATGCATGGAGATGATGGAGATAAATAGCGGCGGTCCATGAGAAATCCATTCCGCCAAGTCCTGTCCCATCCACTGGGTCAAAATATTCCGCCATACCATGCATCTCAATCAGCTGTTTCGTATCGGCGCGAAGTCTCTCGGCAAGATCGGTCTCGCCCGCGTCTGACAGGCCTTTGATGATCATATGGTTCATGATGGCCCAAACAGGGCCTCGCCAGTATCGCCGAGATTCGAAAGCAGGGTGAGATGGATCCCAGCTCGGCATACCGTATTTACACAGGGAAAGAATCCGTCGGCAATGTGCCGTCATACTCTGATTTTGCGCCTCTGTGCCAACCTGACCATAAAAACAAAGCATGGATGCGTTGGTCATTGCCGAGCTAAACTCTCCCGTCCGGATGTCGCGTGCACAATACCCGCCAACGGCGTCGTTCCAAAGCCATGCTGAACCCTCGGAAAACCGATGAATCAAGTCCTGAATCTCTGAATAATGTTGCTCTAAATCGAGCTGTCGCGCCAGCGACAATAGGTCACGGTTCGCGCGCAGAAAAATAAACTGTATTCCTGGATCAGCCATCAAAAACGGACCGTTCCGGTAAATCATTTCGTGATTCCAGCTCGCCTCCCGACCAAATTGAACGATGGTCAAATACCGATCATATTGCTCATGAGTCGGACGCTGATCACTTTGCACATGTGCCGTGTCCCGTCTGGCGTATCGTTCCAAGTTATCGGGGACAGAGATGGCATTCATACCGATATCCCAGTCTGGGCAGTTGTCGCGACCCGATTCCCAGGGATGGATGATTGCGATCACGCCCTTGGCGTCTGGATCGCGCGCGGTCGCAAACCACCGGTGATACCGTAAGACCTTTGAAAATAAGCTGCGAGCTTTCTCTAGATCGTCCGCACCACCCATCTCTACAAGTTGCCGTAGCACACTGGCAAGCACAGGCGGCTGTGAGTGTCCGCTGGTGGGTGGTTTAGTACCGGTCTGCCACATGGCGGGTCCGGGGAAGTAATCAGGGTCATTCTTACGGAATACAATATGGGGCACCATACCGTCGTCCCATTGCGCATCGAGCAACCCCGTCAGCTCAAGCCAGGCCCGGTCTCGGTCGACATGGTACAAACCCAGTGCCGTAAAGCACGAGTCCCAGTTCCACTGATATGGATACAAGCGGCGGGTGGGCACAGTATAGCCGCCCCGATCGTTTCCCTGTATCACCCGAATCGCCTCTGAAATACACTGATTCATTTTCAATACCCCGGACCGAAATCATCGCTGCTGATGACAGTCTACAGCAATCGACTCTACCTCTGATTAAATAAGAGTTTGGGAGACTGAGCCAATCACTCAGATCTTAAGACTGGCAGTCATGGCGCGATGGCCGTTGATGATTAGACGTAGACCCACGCTGTCGCTCATGTGACTGTCGGCCGCGTACGCAGTCGATGTCTGAGACAAGACTCGAAAAAACCGTCGATCGGAACACAACTAAGCCAGTGACACTCCACTGAAAACACCGACAGACTAGCGTATTGGTCGCTATTAAGGCTGACCATGATTGTCTCCGATCCATCGGACATCAATGAGTTAGATTTGATTAAATCAAACTGAGGATGGTCTCCATCGAGCCCTCCGCAACTGAAACCAAGACCAAGGCGGCGAGGTCGTTTAAGGTCGTGTCGTGCAAAACGTCGACCGTAGCGGAACAATCGGCCTTTTTAAAACGCCATTTATTTGCTAGGCGAGCGCTGATGCTTTTATGCTTACAGTATATTTGTTTAGACATATTAATTTCTACCGGGAAGTAGACAGACGCAAACAAACCGCTATTCTTAGGAAGTGAAGAGTGGTTTGATCTTCGCAAAAAACAAGGTGAATACGTTTAAGGAGCAATCGGATTACCAAGAGTCAACGCTATCAAATTGTTTTAGCCCGCCGGCTTGACGCCCTGGGTCGAACACGTGATGGACAGACGCTGTTTCGTTTTCGGTAATCAAATTGGTCCGAGTGGTATCTATGGGCACGACCCAACTGTTGTTTGCGGCAAGCGACAACCGAACGGGGGTCGTTCGAACAGAGAGAGACGATGGGCCGGGTCAGTGATGACAGCGGCGTCATACGCATGATGGATGAGGATGGTGAGCGATGGATAGAAAATTGCTGTCAGAAATGCTTTTCCAAACCAATGATGTCGACATTCGTGGATGGAATTGTTCGGTAACAGAAGGATCTGAGCTGACGATTCTACTTCGCTCTGAAGCAGGACCGCCATCGCCATTAAAGCGAATCACAGGTCTGACTTTGTTCGACGGCTTTGCGGTGTTTGACTCGGGCGGATCTCGCTACGTGTTACCCTACGATCGTGTTGTAGGCCTCCAAGTGACGAGCAAGCGCGATGCCCTCCAGAGTAGACCTAAAAATACTGATGCCTACCTCCCGAACGAAAACAGATTTACTGGTAAGAAGCGGGTCGGTGGCGCGCGAGGCGACTGAACACTACGTACATGTGCCGGCGCCAATGACGTCGTTTTGGGACGCTCAGCGAGGACGAACTTGCCCCCTACGATTCAAGAAACGGGCGCTAGACACGCCACTCATGGCGTTGCATGAGCTGAAGGCAAGTGTCCATTCAATCTATGAATTGAGGAATATTGGGAAGACACATCCCCCTAAAAGGGCATGACCCCTGCCGGCGCCGCCTCCGGTACTTTGAGCGCCTCTATGAGTAGAATCGTGGCAATACCAAACCCTGCACCCGAGACGAATTGGTTCCACTTCCCATGAGAGCCATTCAAGACCTTGGAATGCAGCCATAGTCCAGCCATAAAGAGGATCACGATGAAGATCTGACCGACTTCGATACCCAAATTAAACAGCAAGAGTGGCACGATGATATTATCTTCGAACAAAATGACTTTGAAATTACTCGCAAATGCGAGGCCATGAATGAGGCCAAAACCAAGCGCAACAGCATATTTCACTTTGGTATCTTTCCCATCGGAGTCATCGTCCGTCCGGGCGACATTCAAGATGGCCGTCAACATAATGGTGAAGGGTATGAGCACATCTACGACGTCGGGATTGGTCGGAATGATATCCAAAGCGCTCAGAATGAGCGTCCCGCTATGGCCGACGGTAAAGGCTGTAATGATAATGGCGATTTGTCGCCATTGCGCGATGCGATAGGCCGCACATAAGGTCATGACAAAAAGGAGATGGTCATAGGCATTGATATCAACGATGTGTTCCCATCCGACGATGAAAAAATTGCTACCATCGGTCATTTAACTCTGTCTCCTAAAACATGTGAAAATGTATAATTATCTGTTTTCGCAGCATGTACGACGTCAATATTAAACGCGGGAATACGAGCCACGATCCGGTTTGTTTGCTTCTCGCCAAAGTCTACAAAAAACATGGTGTTTGCTATATCCAAGGTATCCCCAGCCTTAAAAGTCGCGCGTACATTCTGGAATTTAATCCAAAGGATATTCTCCTGCTGTAGATATTCCACCGATTTGACAGCCCAGGCCATCGCTTTCCCATTGTGCTTAATGCTGTAAAATTTTTGAAAGTACGCTTCGATTAAGCGGGGCCTGTCTTCTTTTTTGACTTCCGACAGGTCGCGACCATTCAGTACGGAAAGAATGAGACTCTTTTGAAAATCATCCATGAAGACTTTGCACTGCATGCTAAATGCTTTTGCTGACGCATCGTATTCAATCAACGACACCGATAGTCTCAGTGGGTGGCTTACGGCTGTACGTGGTGTGAGGGCGCTGAACAAAAAAATCATCGAGGCGACCCACATCGACGACAGATCTTTATGACACAACAATGACAACTCCGATTTTGGACGCATGCGACGACCATCTATCCCTCGCCCAAGTATGTACACAACACTCTTTCATGGGTGCAAGAGCTTTCAGCCAGCACCGGGAGAAGGCTCCATCCGCCAGCGCCAGCCAAAATGGGTCCGATTCGGAATGAACATACCTATCGGTCCAAGAGACCGCATCATCGAATGGTCACCGATGGCTTGGCGTGATGGATGCGCGGTTTGAGGCCCAGGACCAGATAGACTGTCCGCATTGCCGTAGTGAGACCACGTCCATTCAAACTGCAATTTGATCCGATGGATAAAAATGCGACCCGCCGAGGGCCAAACTTGATTGCCTCTGGAATCGATGACAGCACCGTGTTGTGATAGCTGTATGACGTATAAATTCTGCCCTAAATGCGGCGCTCCGATGACCGAGTGTGAACGAGACGGTGTCTTACGACTCAGTTGCCAAATTGAGGCCTGTGGCTTCGTCCACTACGATAACCCCACGCCGGTGGTGGCGGCCATTGTTGAGCATAGCGATGATGTGATCCTTGTGCGAAGCCATGGCTGGCCCGATGAATGGTATGGTCTGGTCACGGGCTTCCTTGAACGCAAAGAAGCGCCTGAGGTCGGTGTCTTAAGAGAAGTGAAAGAAGAACTTGGCTTAGACGCGGAGTTGATTGGTCTCGTCGGCGTGTATCCTTTCGCGCAGATGAATCAAGTCATTATTGCCTACCATGTCCGAGCCCACGGTGAGATTAAACTGGGTGAAGAACTGGCTGGATTTAAGTCGGTGTCAATAGACGTGCTCAAGCCCTGGCCCCTGGCCACTGGCCTCGCGGTTCGCGACTGGTTGGCCGCCCGACCCGTCAAATAAGGAACGCGTACCGATACCAGACCGATTGGTTAGTTTACGCTTTTGGATGAGTCAGCCCTTTGGCGACAGATACGATTCCGTTCATTCGCGTTCTGCGCGCCGATTCACCAAAACGAGACAATTTGGGGCTGCATTGACGTGGACGAGAGCCCACGCGCCCAAAATAGGGCGTGGGCGTCTCCATCAAATCTGAGCTACTGCTCTACAGCTGCGGCCGCACAGGCCCCACAACTGCCGATCCCATCTGCGAAACAGACAGGTCCAACAGACACTGTATTGCCGCTGTTCACATCAGCTGCGGCCACGTCGAATTGGTAGTTATTATTCTCACCACCCGTTCCACATTCCACAGGTGCACTGGAGATGGTGACCCATGCACCGATGGATGGCTTCCACTCGTAGTTGTCTGGTGCCAAGTACTGCAGAAAGGTGTAAATGCCATCTGCGTCCAGGTCGGTTGCCGTATTTGAGCAATCACCGCACCACTCATTGAATTCACCCTGAATGTTGGGGGCTTGGTCTGCGCCATAGTCATTCATGTCGACGTTGATCTCAACGCGTGCCCAGCCGCAGACCGTCTGCTCTCCACAGGTCCACCATTCGTTGGTGGCCGTGCAAACAGCGCCGTCGAAACAACCCTGGCAATCGTTAGGACAGCCATTGGCTGCAGGCCCCGGATCCACTGGTTCCACTGGTTCAGCACCCGGGCGGACAGTGATGTTGTCGATGAGGAGGACACCCCCAGCGCCAACCACGGCGCCAGCGGCCAGATTGAAATCAATGCGGAAAAGACCCCCATTGGCGTCGATGTTATTGACCTGGAAAGTATAGGTCGTCCAATCGTTTTCATTAAGTCCATTTGCCTGAATGTCAAATTGGGTCATGGGATCAATGCCAGGAAAAGCCATGCCCACATGGACGGCTGTGGCAACCAGTGGAGCGCCCAGCTTTGCAGCAAAAGAGACCTCAACATTGGTGTTTCCGGCGTAGTTGATAGCGTCACTGCTGTACTGATGAATGTAGGCGCGACCCACGTCTTCAGCATTCTCTGCCGCGATCCGAAGCGCGCCGCCTTCAACACCCTGTGCATCGGCCCAAGTGGCCCCGTCGGCTGCGGCATCTCCGAGGGCTGTCCACCCATCCACGGACGCGGCATCATCAAATGTCAGGGACACGATATCAGCGGGCGGGTCAACGGGCTGGATGATGCACTGCCCAGCATCGCAAATTTGCCCTTCGGCACAATCTGCATCGGCCATGCAAGCCGGTGGTTCAACGGCCTCACAGGCACCACAGCTACCCACCCCATCGGCAAAGCAAACAGGCCCAACGGAGATGGTATTACCACTGTTTACGTCGGCTGCAGCCACATCGAACTGATAGTTATTATCCTCACCGCCAGTTCCACACTCGGCGGGCGCGCTTGCGATGGTGACCCAGGCACCTATGGATGGCTTCCACTCGTAATTGTCAGGGGCTAGGTATTGGAGGAAGGTGTAGATCCCATCTTCATCCGGGTCGCTGGCCGTATTGGAGCAATCGCCACACCAACCATTAAATTCACCCTGAATGTTCGGTGCTTGGTCAGCTCCATAGGCCGTCATATCAACATTGATCTCTACACGCGCCCAACCGCAGACCGTCTGCTCTCCACACGTCCACCACTCATTGGTTTGCGTGCATACACCGCCGTCAAAGCACCCCTGACAATCACTGGGACATCCGTTTGGCGCGACGACAACCGCCGCTGCGCACACTCCGTCTGTGCATGTCTGGCCTTCGCCACAATCGGCATCGGCCATACAGGCCATGGGCGGTTCAGGCGCACACTCACCACAGCTATTGTAGACGTCAACGCTCGACTCTTGCCCAATCAAAAATAGGCGATTGGCGTATGAATTATTGTCGCTGTTAAAAGCGCCGCAGTCCGTGAGCGTTGCATTGGCGGCTCGCAAGTCTTCCTGCACATCGTTTAGAACCCATAAGTACTCCATGGTCGAATCAGGGGCCGGTGCGAACGTGACCGTCCAAATGCCATCACCATCTTCATCGGTCCCCGCCGGACCTCCAGCAGGATCCCAGCCCCACCAAGGCCCAGTGATGCGAGCGCTGGTGACAGCATCTACGCCGGCGCACCGGGTGTCTAGGCTCACTGTGACCATGTCCTCTGGCGTAAACTCTTCGCCGCATGCAGTGCAACTGCCCCATGTATCAGTGCGGTCCCCGCTACCCGCAACGTGTAATCGATTCGCAAACCCTTCGGACGGATTTGCGATAGGCGTACAGGCGCCGATTGGTGCTGCGGGATCACCGACGAAAGTGGGTTCCCACTGGCCGTTGATGACCCACTTGTATTGCATGTCGTCCATGGGCACGTCGTTCAAGGTCATTGAATAAATTCCATCGCCGTCTTCGTCTGTACCCACGGGAAGGTCGTCGCCTTCTAAGGCCCAACTCCACCAGGGCCCAGTGAGGACCACCGTCTCGATATTTTCAATTCCAGAGCAGGTGGTATCCAGGTGAATGGTCAATCCCATTGGCATACTCCCACCAGCACCACCCATGCCACCGGCACCGCCAACACCGCCAGCACCACCTTCAGCCCCTGCACCACCAGCACCGCCTTCAGCTCCTGCACCACCGGCACCGCCTTCAGCCCCTGCACCACCCGCACCGCCACTGCCACCCATGCCTGCTTCACCACCGGTGCCCCCGGTATTGCTGCTGGATGAGTCACTGTCGCCACAAGCCACAAAGCCCAGTGCGAGTAAGGTTGCCAAAAATAGTCGAATGAACGTGTTAGTCATTAACTCTTCCCCGTGTTTTAGTCTGTCAAGATGTGTTGCCGGTCTCTGAGATGAGATCGCCAAAAAAACAGTTACCTGGAAAACCAGTGTTACCCCATGCATTTCCCCCTTTGTTCGTAAACCAAACAAAGTGTATAAAGCAAGCGCCAAACGCAATTTTATGCGGTCTTTGATGCAGACAGAGCACCGAAATCACAAACGATTTTGATTTATAGACCGAGTTGACGGTCCATGGTTGCAAACCTCAGAGACAAATCCGACCCATCTCGGCTTAAACGGCGAGGTCCTCAACATGGACAGCGTGCCGAAAACGACTCGATTCAGACGAAATCACCGACCGTAATTGGATGCAAATATAATGGGGTCTTAGATGACAAATCTCTCGCTGCTCATCGCGTCCAAAGCACGTTTTTGAGGAAGACTTGGCCGATGTCGTCACCTTCGGATGCGTCCAAGAGAATCTCGAAACCGGTTTTTACTTCGGTCGCCCTTTGATCGTTCAATTCAATCCGATAGGTCTGCGGCGTGTCAGACAGCTCGATCAGCCCACTCTCAGCCCGAAACGTTTCTCGATTAGACCCGACTGCAAAGGATGCTGTCGTACCGGCCTTATCAGACCATGCAACGAAGGTCACCTCGGTCGTACCCGCCTGAATAGTCAGACCGGGTTCATCGCCCCAATTACCCCCTGGATGCTGCCATCTGATCCCAAACCAGCCACCCGCCTCTGGGGGCTGCCAACGGATACCCATGCACACACCTCCGCAGAAATCCCCAGCCGTCGGACAGTCTTCGAGACTCAACTGGTCTGTATCACCCATCCAGCCCGTGGGGACAAATTGGTCTAGAGCCGATAAGGGCAGAGGGGCCTGTTGGGTTGCCTCGCCGAGAACGAGGAAAGGATGGGACCCATGGCTGATACGGCCTTGCGTGCCCTCGGCAAATCCAAATAATCGCCAGTGGCCTGGTTGTTGAGGCACGTTGATAGAAAGTGTGTCCGACCGATTGCCGACGGGCTCACAAAGGGCGCGTGTATGCCAATCTATCCCAAGACCCAACTCATCTCGAACAAGAACCCACCAGTAGGTCATGGGATCGCCTTCAGGATCGATTGCGTTGATTCGAGCCTCGAGACGGTCGCCTGGATTAAAGCGTGTTTGATCGATTGTCAGACCCATCACATCGGGCCCCCGATTATCTGGTGCGATGCCAGTCCATGCTTCCACAAGGGCGTCGATCATGGTGGTCGGCACCGTTCTCTGCTGGGTCTCGCCCGGTACAGGCGGGGCGAGACCATAGAGTGAAAACCAGGTGTCCGTTGGCCTGGCTGGTGGAGTCCAAATGAAAGCATAGCCACCGAGTGCCCTGCGGGCGTCCTGCTTGATGGCTCGATACGCATTTGCGTACGCGACTCTTTTCTCTAAGCCAGATGGTTCAATGGGTCGACCCCATTGTGTCAGAGGAGACGCCCAGGCACCTCGAGGGCCATATTCGGTGATCAGATATGGACCATCCCAGTTTGCTGCTGTCAGGCGCCGGCTAATGGACTCAATGCCTTCATAGACATTGAGTCCCCAAATATCGATACTGGGCGTCAGCGTCCGAATCTTGTTGGCATTGTCCTGACCTAATTCTGCTGTGACCGCCATGGTTGGTGTATCCGGATCGATTTCTTTAATCATGGCGGCAATGTCTTCAATGGCAGCCCAGACTTCCGGGATATCATTATTCAATTCAACCTCATTACCCACACCCCAAACTAAGAGCGCCGGATGGTCCTTGAACTGTAAAACCCATTGCCGCACGGCCTCTTTCTGAGCTGCGACAGCCGCTGAATCTCGATAATCAAAGCCATGCTCAGCGTGTCCAAGCCACAGGCCTAGACTCACTGTGAGACCGAGTTGGTGAGCCTCATCGAGAAGCGCTTGGGTATTCTGGTCGATCCCCCATGTCCGAATGCTATTTCCGCCGGCTGCTTTGAGCGCCGGCAGGTCATAACTGCCACCGGCACCACGCACATGGTAAGGGTGTCCATGCCGCCAGAGCTGCCACCCATCGGGGCTCCTGCGCAGTGCTCCATTGAGCGCCTCGGGCACAATACCCTGGTCACTCATTGACGCGTCTGTATCGTCCATTGCGTCGCCAGGCCCCATGGCCATGCCTCGAGGCCCTGTGCCCGACGTTGTGCTCTCTGGTTCAGTCACCAAAGCCGCATCTGGCGCCGACCTCAGTGTGACATCACACCCGCACATCCCAAACGTAACCAGTCCAAGCACGTTCACGACGATGCGGCGACCTAGATGGGTCATGGCGATGCACTAACCCACTGAATATTATCGATTGAGAAAACCACTTGCTCGCCCGCTTGGGTGCACGTCCAGACAAAACCACCCACGACGCGACCATAGTCTACATCTGTCAACTCCAAACGATACTCGGTGGGTGATGTTGTCAACTCAACATTGCTCAGTTCGACTGAGAAACCATCGACGTCTCCCATACCAGTGCCAAAAGTGACCACTTCATTTCCCGTCTCGCCCCATGCGGTGAACTGGACAGCAGTGGCGCCCGTCGGGATATTCAAACCAGTGGCGGTCCCCCAGTTTCCATCAGGGAATTGCCAGTAGACACCCGCCCATGCTTTCTCTCCTGGGGTCCAGACAAACCTGTGGCAATTACCGAATGCGTCGGGGGCGCGCGTCTCGCACGTTGTGTCTTCGATCAAGCCGTCTTCACCATCGCCCATATAGCCACTTGGACCAAACCAGTCATCTACGGTCAGCGGCAATTCAGGTGTTGGATCAGCCATCCCGTTTGCACCTGCGTCAAATTGAAAGGTTTCCTGGTCGTCGTAGAAGGACGTATCAGGCTCTGGCCTGCAGGCTGTCAGCATAAAGGCCATCAAAATCAGACTCACCATATTGTTCATCGAACGAGTACCTCCTCCCCATTTAAATCGACCACCAATGACCATGGGCTTGGATCGCCACCAAGACTCTCCAATGCTCGGAAGGCATCCGGTCGAATCGGGTAGGCAACAGTGCCCGTAATGTCATAGGTCACCGCATCCGGGAAATTGTCTAAAACAGAACGGAATGCGGCGATGGCCAATTGCCTTACGGTCTCGCCATCACTTTCAGGGACTAAGTTTCGCTGATAAATGGCCTTCAAATTAAGCCCGACGTAATACTGATGTTCACCCGTCGGTTCAGTGGCAAGCCATGTCGCCCAGCTGTAAAACGCGGCGATGGGTTGTCGAGCACTTTCAATGTCCCATTTTGTTTCTTCACCGGAGCGCTCAAAACGAAAGGGATTATTCGGATCATTGAGAACGGTCTGGCTTGGATGAATCCCCAAGCTGGGATCATTCGTATTCAGAGACAGCGCCTCAAACTGGGCGCCGTAAAGAAACTCTCCTGTCTCGCCGCAGGCTACGATGCAGAGTAGACCCACCCACAGTGTGACGCGTGTTATTATGGTCTTCATAGGGCAATATCCATGTATGTTCCAATTTCATATTCAACTGCGTCGACGTAGCTGGAGCCTTCTATGAGGCCTTCCGAGAAACGGTCGAGACGACGATATTGGGCCCGGATACCGATTCGAGTGCCAGCATTCTCTAGACTCAACTTTCGCAGCCCCCATGACACGTCGCTATAGAGCTGGAAAGGGTATGTGAGATTGAAATCTCGATGAAAGTCATATGGACCCCAGTCATCGAATTTGAGGGCAGATGTAAAAGCCCAGCGATCCCACCACATATTGACATCGGTCCCGTAGCGAAACACACGCCTTGAATCGTCACCAAAGGCATCCTGATTGCCAACATAGGCGCTGCCGAATAAACGAGCACCGCCACCAGGGTTCGAGACCCATAGAAGGTTGGCATCCCACGTATCCCGAGCCGGTGGGGCTGCGCCAAAGGCAGCCATGCCCGTATCAAAGATGGCCACGTGTCCATCCTGGGTGGTTGGATGGTGGCGGTAGATGATGCTCAGTGCCGCCGCAAATCCAGCCGTTTCCGTTTCCGTTCGGTTCCAATTCCAAAACCAGTTTTCTGGCGTTGGATCAAACACAAAGAGCAGTTCGCCAGCGATGGTCTCTCTGTTATCGCGGACAGCAAACGGATCATCGAGTACATTTCGAGCGCCCACACCTGGATAATAAATACCCGTCGTTGGGCTCAAGTAGTCGCCGATGGGTTTATTGGGTCCAATGAGCGGTTGCTGATAGAGGACCTTTGGTTCGATACGAAAGGCTTGGCTGACCGCGAAATCAACACCCAATTCGCCGCCGTAATGGTTACCTCGCCCACTCTGATGCAGTCGCCAGCCGGTGGGGAAATTATTGGGGCCACCATCGGCGACCAGACCGTAATAGCCACCCTGTAGATGAATAATGGCGCGACCGACATTCCAATTGAAGCGCGCTTTAGCTCCGAGCGTATCGGCCCAATTGATCTGGTCGTCAATGACGTCGAGACCTTGGTCTAAGTAACCACGACCCGCCACGTCTCGTTGCCACCGAAAGGACCGACCGACTCTCTCTGAACCCGCAAAAATCCCACCCAGGGCCGCACGCCCCCCGAGAAAAGGAAACTCGAGATTCAGGGTGGATTTTCTCGTTTTTTGTTCGGGAACAGCAAAACTCGATGTCGTTTGCGCTCGCCTCGCGATGTCTTCCTGATGGACTAATGTTAAATTGAGGGCGCCCAATGACCTTTGATATTTGGCGATGACCATCGGGTTCGCACCCCAATAAATCTCAGGGCCAAACGCCAATTTAAGTCCGCCCAATGCCCCCTTGCCGGTGACCAGAGCACCGACGGGCGCCACACCGTTATAAATGTCGGTATTGGGGCCGTAATTGGCTTCTCTATACAGTCCGAATAAGTCCCCTTCATCGCCCCAATGATAATGACCCGTCCGGTAAAAACCATGGATGTCAGCCACAGAACTCTTCACTGTGAACTCAGCTTGATAGACGCGTATGGGTTGCAAATCCGTTTCCGTCACGGACTGACCCGCGTCATCGAGCCTCAGGTATTCGCGACCCCGATTTTCGTAAAAGGTCTTGTCCAGTCGGTTTTGAGCGACATTGCCGAGTATGTTGAGGACCAATCGACCGTTCAACTTGGATGATGGCCGGAGCGTCACTTCGGGGAAAAAGGATTCCGTATGGTCATAGACATCGGGGCCTGCATGCTCCGTCGCGCCGCGACCGCCCGAAAACGTGCCGCTCAAATACATCCGAAGACCGGTCACTTGAACGCGATTACTCTCCTGGACTTGAGCCTTTACTGATGCCACGTCGTATGGTGAACCGAGCCGATTGATATCGAGGGTATCGAAATGAGTCTTGATGACCTTTGGATCGGTGTTCTGGGCATATGGGTCTAAGGACCACGCATCGCGCAGAACATAGTAAGTGGCCCTCGGTTGTAGCGTGTAGTGGCCATCATCATCAGGCCTAGATTTGGCGGTAATCCCAAACCACTCCTCATTCATATTATTGCCGTTTTCAACGAAATCGGGATAGCCCCGGTTGGGCCATGACGCGTTGGTGTCATGGACATCCAGATTGGTGTGCTGTTTGTATTTCCACCAGCCATCACTCCACTGGAAAACAAACCCGCCAACCGCCGTTCCGGCCCCGCCATGTCCATAGCTTTGTAGGTAGATTTCTTCCCACTGTGCCTTGAGGACTTTGGCCTGCATGAGATGGTCTTCGCGGTCATCCCGCGCATTGTAGGCATCGGCTCCAAATTCGCTAAAGAGGACGGGCCTTTTGAGAATGGTCTTCACCTTATCGTACAGGTCGCGCATCGATGGCCCTCGGTAGACATTAGTGCCCATAATGTCGACATCGCCGCAGTGCTTTTCGATTAAATCAATGTACTGTAGGTCTCCATTGGTCATGGTGATAGGCCGCTTGGGATCGATGGCTTTGATGATGGTCGCAGCCTCACCTAGAAGGGTGTAGAGATGGACGGCTTTTGCATCATATGCTTTGCCTGGCAGCGCCTCAATCTCATGTGATGTCCAGTGCAATCCGTAATTATTTTCATTACCGAGCATGTAGAGCAGGACGCCTCGAACATTCTTAAATCGCTCCACCGTCGATTTCAAATCGTCTAAGATCGCCTTCCGATGGGCTGGGTTGTTGTAATCAATGTTGGGTACAAACGTGCCGTTGACATCGAACCCGTAGCGACCCATCAGATGATTGACAGCCGTGTAAATGCCGTACTTGTCTCGCATCCAGGTGATCCATTTTGGAGGAACGGTATTAAAAAGCCGAATGGAATTGACACCCATGGCCTTGAGCAACTTCATCTCTCGGTGAAGAACCGTCTCGATAAAGTCGGTGGGTTTAGACCATAGGTCGTAGCTGTAGTTCGTCCCAACGGGCACATACCCCCAGTTCATACCCCGAATTAAAAAGTCTTTACCCTCTACAGAGAGCTTGTAGCCCTTGGCATCTGAATGGACACGAACCGTCTCGACCTGTGCCCAGGCTGGTGTCGTCAAAAGACACAGCGTGATGAGGAATCCCTTCAACTAAATCCCTCCTTTCTGGATCAAATCCCGATACCAATGCGCGCTTTGCTTTGGTGTACGGTCTAAGGTGTCATAGTCCACATAGACGAGCCCAAAGCGTTTTTCATAGCCAAAAGCCCATTCGAAATTATCCAAGAGAGACCAGGCGTAATATGCGGTCAACGGAACCCCCTGCTCGATGGCTTTGGCGCAGGCTCTAATATGCCCATCAAAGTATGCGATGCGCTCAGTATCTTCGACGATGCCATCAGCGTTCGGAGCTGTTGCATAGGCACAGCCATTCTCGGTCACTTGAATGGCTTTGGGATTGTAATCATCTTTAAGTCGAACCAAGATTTGCTCTAGACCCAACGGCCAAACTTCCCAGCCCATGTCCGTTTCGTTTTTCGTCGAAACCACATCGGGCGGATCGTTATTCTCGGCTTTTTCATCGCGAATGACGGCGCGCGAATAGTAATTGATGCCGAGAAAATCGCTGTCCGCAGCAATGGTCTCTAAATCACCTTTGTGCAGAAAAGGAAGGTCCGATGATGGAATCTCTCCGGCTTTGACCAGGTCTGCAACCCGATCAGCTGGATAGCCTCGCCCAAAGACCGGATCGAGATACCAGCGATTGAAAAAACCGTCGAAATGACGACAGGCATCGCGATCCGCCCCACTCTGAGACGCGGGTTCATTAGGCACCAGATTGACCGTGATGCCCACCTCGCCGTCGGGAACATTATCTCGGATAATAGGCACAGCTAATCCATGGCCCAACATCACATGATGTGCCGCCGATAAAGCCTTGGGCCAGTCGTTCTTAATCCCCGGAGCATGTTCGCCGTTGATATAACCGAGAACGCTGATACACCACGGTTCATTGATGGTCACCCAGGTCTTGACTCGATCTCCAAGGGCACGGGAAATGGTCTCTGTGTAGTCTGCGAATGCATAGGCGGTGTCCCGATTCGTCCAACCGCCTTGATCTTCAAGAATCTGAGGTAAGTCCCAGTGATAAAGTGTCACGCAGGGATCGATACCGGCCTCGAGTAACCCATCCACGAGCCGCGAATAAAAATCGATACCTTTTTGGTTGGTCGCACCACGTCCAGTGGGAATAATCCGCGGCCATGCAACAGAAAACCGATAGGCGCCAACCCCCATATCAGACATAATCTTTACGTCTTCTGGCCATCGATTGTAATGGTCGCACGCCACATCACCATTGGTGTTGTCAGCGATGGCTCCAGGTCTCTTACATAGGCGATCCCAGATACTTTCTGAGCGCCCATCAACATCGACTGCACCTTCGATTTGAAACGAGGATGTCGCAACACCCCAAACAAAGTTATCTGGAAACTTAAACATTTGAGCCAGGCCTTTCATGGACTTGAGTCGTAAATAGAGACGGGAATAGAAACATGGGTGATTAGCCTTCCTCGCTGAGGGCATCACCATCGGATGGCCGAGAGTTTAAGAAAAGGCCATCTGGGTCTGGGACCGATGCACACAGTAAACGTGTATAGTCGTGGGTTGGCCGCTGCAAGACATCCGAGGTCGTGCCACTTTCAACACAGACCCCTTTTTTGAGTACAAAAACTCGGTCGGCGATTGCTTCAACGCTTTTCAGGTCGTGAGTGATCAACACGATTCCAAGGCCGTCGGCCTTCAGCGACTTCAAGAGCATCAAGACCTCATGTCGAATAGAGACATCCAGCATCGAGGTCGGCTCATCAGCAATGAGGAAGTCTGGTTTGGCGGCGAGCGCGCGAGCGATGGCCACACGTTGACGCTGTCCGCCGCTCATGGAATCCGGGTAGCGGTCAATATAGAGTGACGCCGGATTGAGCTCGACATGCTCGAGTAATCGCTCGCATTCGGCATCGACTGCTTGGCGACCGTTGATAGTCTCTCGAAGTTTCCGGATCGGCCTGGCCAGATGCGTCCGGACCGTATGGACTGGATTTAATGACGCAAAGGGGTCTTGGAAAACCATCTGCACGTCCTTTAGCGTGGGCGTTCGCATGCCGGCAGAATCGGTCAACCTCACGGAGCCAGACGTGGGTCTCTCTAAACCTACAATCATACGAGCCACTGTACTTTTACCCGACCCAGACTCACCGACAACAGCCACGATCTCGCCTTGCTCAATTTGAGCCGTAAAGCCATCAACGGCCTTTACAGACTGGCCATCAAACCGAAATGTTTTGCACAGTGTGTCCAGGGAGAGCGACTTCATCATGTTCGCTCCTCTGGAGAGCCATCTCCTCCATCTTCCAGGAGCTGCATTGATGCCAGTAATTGCTGTGTGTAGGGATGTTCAGGTCGTCGACGGAGAGCAGATGGTGTATCGGCCTCGCAGACGAGTCCATCTTTCATAATGATAATGCGGTCGCTCATCGCCAAAAGCACCGGCAAGTCATGGGTAATAAATAAGATCGAGAAGTTGAGCTCTTTTTGAAGACGCTGAAGACCCCTTAAAATATGGCGCTGAACGACAACATCCAATGCGGTTGTGGGCTCATCCAAAATCAGCAGCTTTGGTTTTAAGACCAGTGCCAATGCGATGCCAACCCGCTGCCGCATGCCTCCAGACAGCTGATGTGGATAAGAACTCAAAACTCGATTTTCGAGGTCCACAAATCTCAGGAATTCGCGTAATTGTGCTGGGGCCAGTCGCCGCCCAAGGCGTGCGATGGCTAGGTCTTGAAATTGAGCTTCGATGGGAAGGACGGGGTTGAGGCTATCTAAGGCGCTTTGGAAGACCATGGCCATTTCAGTCCATCGCATGTCACGCAAATCTGAACGAGACATGGTCAAAACATCCCGACCATTGAGCAGGACCGAACCACCAGAGATAAAGCCAGGTGGCTGGAGAATTCTCATAATGGCTTTTGCAACCGTTGATTTCCCCGAGCCACTCTCCCCAGCCAGACCGATCACTTCACCCTGGTTGACATGAAAGTCGATTCCGTGGACCGCACGCGCAGGACCATTGGGGGTCGCGTAGTCGACAGACAAACCACGAACGGTCAACAGGTTCATGTCTCCCCCTCAGCTGTGGCAAAATCAACGTCTTTTGGGGGCATCGAATGAACGACGGCGGTGTCCAAATCAGGCTGCTGACCAGTGGACGCCTTGAAATGTCGACGCGTGGCCAATGACGGATTGGTGATCTCATCGAGAGCGAAGGTCATCAGGACCAAACCAAAGGCAAAGAAGGCGATGCCTAAGCCCGTCGGAAGAAAGGTCCACCACGCGCCGGTGAGCAAGGCTTGATTTTGCGTCGCCCAGTACAGATTTGTCCCCCATGTCACATTTGAAGGGTCACCGAAACCCAGGAATTCAAGACCCACTTGAGCACCCACAGCAAAGGTGGTTGCCCCAATGAAGGACGTGCCAATGAGTGAGGCCATGTTGGGTACGAGATGATAGAAAATGACCGTCATCGATCCATCACCCGACAGGCGCGCTGCCTCAATGAATGGTCGTCGGCTCAAGGTCATTGCCTGACTTCGTAAGACACGAGCCCCCCATGCCCACCCCGTTCCGATCAAAACGATTGCGATGATCAAGGGACCCGAGATGGTGTCGCTGTGTTGCTGGAAGACAGCGGCCAAGACGATCAGCAAGGGCAGGCTCGGAATCAAAAGAAAGATGTTAATAAAGAGGTTCAAAAAGAGGTCTACTCTACCTCCAAAAAACCCGGCCGTGACACCAAAAAGAATACTGAGAAAGGTCACACCCGCCCCGATAAGCAGGGAATAGAAAATCGTGGGAGCAGCCCCATAGAGGGTTTGGATGAAGACGTCCTTACCCTGCATGTTTGTACCGAACCAAAAGGTACTGTCTGGGGCTGCGAGGATCGGTCCGGCCTCCGCATTGGCCATGTTGGCGTCGTACAAAACAACCCCAATGAGCGCCACTAGGATCAAACCGCCCACGAGGAGGCTGCCGAGGCGGGCTTTTCGATTGGACCAAAACGCTTTCATCGACCGCCCCTCGTTCTCGGATCGAGCACATAGTAGAGGGCATCGACCAGAATGTTCGCGAGCAAGACGGAGAGGGTAATCATCAGAAAGATGCCCTGCATGAGGGGGTAGTCCTGACTCAGGATTGCCTTAAGAAGCAGGTAGCCTAAGCCGGGGTAGGAGAAGACCACTTCTGTGAGCAATGCACCGCTCACGATAAAACCGAGTGCCATGCCGAAGCTGGTGAGGCTAGGCAGCAAGGCATTTCGCATTGCATAGGCGACAAAGATGCGCCGTCTCGACAGACCCTTTGCATGAGCGAGGCAAACATACTCATCACCCATAACGCCAATCATGGTGTTGCGCATCACGAACAGCCAACCACTCAAGGAGGCGAGTACAATGGTTAGACACGGTAAAAAACCGTGACTCACCAAATCGTAGATAAACCCGCCATTGAAGCCGGGGGCGCTGTACGGCCCGTAAGCCATCCCTAAGGGGAACAACCCCCATTCTAGACCAAGGAAGAAAAGTAAGATCATCGCCAAAAAGAAATAAGGAAACGCCGCTAAGAAAGCGACGGCTGGAGGTACGATGGCATCGAAACGACCGCCTTGCCGCCAGGCAGCATACGCACCCAGCCCAGTGCCGACGACCACGCTGATCAAAACCGCGACCCCTGAGAGACCAACGGTCCAAATAAAGCCGATTTTAATCACCCCGAGGACCGGTTCGGGATGAAAGGCGATGGACAAACCAAATTCGCCTTGGGCCAGTTGCGCTATGTAATCCCAGTATTGCTTCAATAAAGGGGCATCGTTTAAGCCTAATTGTTGCCGAAGTGCCTCCATTGCGTCCGGTTTCAATTTGCCTTTGAATCGAGCAAAGAGGGCGGATGCTGGGTCACCGGGCATGAGTCGGGGAATCAAGAAATTGAGAGTAATGACCGCCCAACCCGCAACGGCATACAACCCCATTTTGCTGAGAAGGAAGTTCATTTAAGGGCCCCCCGCGCCCGTACGGTCGGCGATCCCATCGGACGTGTTTTTGGTACGCGGGGCGATGGTCGTCATTAACAGTAAGCGTTCTGGGTCTGCATGGGGGCTCAGCTTCGCATAGGGCTTTTTAGCATTGGGGAAACCGACAAAGTGACGCGTCGAATAGGTACCCCAAGATGGATTTGGAAAGAGCGGGATGGCGGGTAGAGTCTCGATGAAGCGCGCTTGCATTTGGTCGACGAGCTGCTCTCGCTTTAGCCCAGGCGGTGTGCTCGCGAACGTATCTAACAGCATATCGAAGGTCTTGTCCGCGAAGCGGTGCCAATTGGTGGGACCGGCCTGTCCCACGGGTTTTACGGTTTTGCTCGACGCCAGCCCTCCATAGAATTCGTAGGGTGTACTGCCTTCATTTGACCATCCGATGGATAGGTCGAATCGACCCATCTGAACATGCTCGAACCACGCTCCAAAGTCGTATGATTTGACCTGGACATGGATCCCAATGGCACCCAAATCTTGCTTAATGACCTGGGCCGAACGAATCCAATCGGTCCATCCGTTTACGACTTCAAGACCAAACCTGAGTACTTTGCCCTGACACGTCCATTGGTTTTTTTCTTTGCGACAACCCGCGCTGCGGAGAAGAGCCTGTGATTCGTTCGGATTGTGACGAGTCAGAGCTTCCGCCTCCGTCTTGCAACATTTCCATCGATCGTACACAGGGCTGAGGCCCGTTCCATCTGCTGGCTGGGTGTAGCCACTCATCCCAATTTTGACCAAGCGGTTCCGGTCGATTGCCAAACTGATGGCTTTACGGACTCGAGCATCATCAAGGGGCGGTCGAGTCGTATTGGCAAAAAGAAAGACCATGCCACCCAAGGGCGGAAACCAATATTTAAAATGGACTGGGTCACGGGGAATATAGGTCCGCTCAATCAGTGGCACATTATGACCCGCCCAATCGATATCTCCACTGACGAGCGCGAGGCTGACCGTGTCGTTTCCTTGGTAGGCTGGCATACGCAATTTTTTGGCAAGTACAGCCTCTTTCTTCCAATAATTAGGATGCTTGTCGAGCTCAAATAATTGGGTTCTGAAACTGCCCACGATCGGGTATGGGCCCGTTCCAACAGGGGTTTCATTGCGAAAGGTTGAGGGCGCCTGAACTTTGACCCAAATGTGCTCGGGGACAATCATTTGATGGGCCAATACAGGCAAAGCTGGGTAGTCGGGATGGGCGAGACGAAAGCGAACACGATGGGGCGCCAATTTGTCGATGCCCAATATGCGTTGCCAAACAGATCCTGTATCGAGAGCGGGATGATTTTTCATGAGTTCAAACGTGAACACCACATCATCGGCATCGAACCCGTTCCCATCGCTCCATTGGACGTCTTTTCGCAACTCAAATTCCAGGGATAGACTGTCGTCGGACCACCGATGACTGGTGGCGAGCCAAGGGACATATCTGCCAGTCAGCGTATTGTAGATGAGCAAGGGCTCATAAACACCCGCTCGAGTCGGCCAAAGCGCGTTCGGCGAGAACGGATTGAAATTACGAATCCATGCACTTGTCAGCGTTGCAGACGCCACTAAAACCTGCTCCTCTGGCTGTCTGCTCTCGCGACGACACGCCGTCGCGCTGACCATGATACAGAGTCCGATGAGCCATCGATTCATAGGGTAGAGACCCTCTTTTGGTGCAAAGCACAGGCACCTGGAACACAGCAATCTAAGGCTCTCATGCGCTCTCTCGTAAAGCGTGTCCAATTCGCCGCACATTATTAAAAAGAGCGCGCATCACATAGCCACACGCCCCTTTCGGTACGGCAAGAAACCCATGATTGGTCCAGCTCACTTGGGTATCTGCGCCAACACCGAACAGTGTGCGCTCTTTCAACGTGTCTTGGAGACGCTTAAGAAAAGGATCGCCCAGTGCTGTGATGGCGCCTGAGAGATAGATCGTTTCCGGGGCGACAACGTTGACTAATGAGGTCAGGCCTGTTGCCAGGTTATCCACGAGTCCATTTTGGGTTTTCTGGGCGTCGGCATCGCCGTTTTTTGCTCTCTCGGCTAACTCGTCGAACGCGTCTGCCCCGCTGCTCCGAATGCCAATTCGACCAACCGCTTCTCTCAGTGCCTCGGCACCGACAAACTTAACGAGGCATCCACGTTGTCCGCAGACGCACTGAGGTCCGTCTGGGTCGATCGACATGTGTCCAATTTCGCCCGCAATTCCACGCATGCCATAATGGATTTGACCGGAATTAATCATCCCTGCCCCGACGCCGGCACTTAAGCGGACAAAGATCACGCTCTCAACGTGACCGGTCCACCAATACTCAGCAAAGGCGCCCATATTTGCATCATTATCCACGAAGACCGGCAGTCCGAGCCGTTGCTCGAGTCCAGTTTGAATATTGATATCAATCCACTGGGGCAAGATCGACGCGTCAAGGTAACCGGGGTTCGACGGGTCTATTGGGCTCGGCACCCCAAGGCCTAATCCAAGACAGGTCAGCTCGGGTCGCTCGGCGAGTAATGTGGAAATGGCCCCACTGAGTTCATCGAGGACGCAGTGAGCCGACCGACCGTCAATACCTGGACTCTGTAGGTTGCCAAGACTCGTACCTCCGAGATCCGTCAGAACGAGCTCGGTCCGCTGTCGACCGAGCTCTGCACCCACGAGAACAAAGCGTTCCGTTGCCAGTCTGAGCACGATCCCCGGCCGGCCACCGCCATGATTTACAGCACCCGTCTCTTCGATCAAGTCCAAGTCGATGAGATGGGTCACGATGGCTGAAATGGTTGAGCGGCTCAGGCGTGTTTCTCGCGAGATCTCGGCACGTGTGAGTGATTTTTTCCGCAAGCACTCCAGGACGAGGTAACAGTTCCGCGTCCTAATATCGGCAATTTCACCCAAGGCATTCATGGCACCCACCGGAGATTAGCAATGTAGAACGTCTTGGCCTCCACTGACTCAATGGTCCAGCGAAAGCCGCTCGCAACCGTGTCGTAGGTCAGCATGCTGAGGTCGAGTTCGTACTCCGTGGGCATATCAGTTAATTGGAGGGCGTCCATGGCGACCTCGAAGCCGTCGGTCGAATCAGCTCCATAACCAGCACCGATATCGATGGTGGTCTCGTCAGAGTCTGTCCAGGCTGTGAACTGGATGGCACGCGCGCCGGGCGCGACTGTAAGCCCCGGCTCCATACCCCAATTGCCATCCGGACTCTGCCAGATAACGCCACCCCAGTTCGGAGGGCTGCCATTGGGTGACCAGGTAAATTGATGGCATTGGTCAAGCATGACGATGTCAGCGCATGGCGTATCTGTAATCGCCATCGAATTGCCGATATAGCCAGACGGAACGAAATGATCATCTATAGAAAATGGCAGGCCTAATTCCATGGGTTGCATCGGCTCGACCTCCGCCTGTTCCGTTGACCAATGGATGCCGTCGACAAAAAAGGTCACCGGCGTATCCGAGTTCGATGCAGTCCAGACAAACCCACCCACGACTTGCGTGTATTCGGTTGTCGATAGATCTAGAACATATTCGGTCGGCTCGGTCGTCAGCGAAAGATTTCGAGTGAGTCCGAATCCGTCGACATCACTCATACCAGTGCCAAATTCAATGGCTTCACCACCGGCAAGGCCCCACGCTGTAAAGCGCACGCTGAGGGCGCCTTCAGGAATAGACAATCCATCCTGACTCCCCCAATTTCCATCGGGATACTGCCAAAACACGCCAGCCCAACCGGCGGCACCCGGTGTCCAAGTAAATCGATGGCAATTGCCGACCTCAACCGGCCCCCTCATCTCGCAGGGCTCATCGACAATGCCATTGCTCGACCCATCACCCATATAGCCACTTGGAGCATACCAGTCGTCAACAGCCAAGGGGAGTGCGAGTTCAGGTTCTGGCGGCGTTGGTTCGGGCGGCATGCCCATAGGGGCTAAATCCGACCAGTGAATGTGACTGATATAGATGGTTTGAGGGCCGTCGCCAGACGCCATCGACCAAGAAAACGCGCCCACCACAACACCATAATTTGCGGATCTCAAATCAATGACATAGTCGGTCGGCGTCTCGTTTAGGGTCACCGCACCCGTGTCTACGCTAAATCCGTCTACGTCTCCCATCCCGGCCCCAAAAGTCACAACCTCGCTGCCTGACGCACCCCAAGCTGTAAAACGGACACTTTGCGCCCCCATGGGCATGATAAGGCCCGCTTCGTCACCCCAGTTCATGTCTGGATGCTGCCAGAAAACACCACCCCAACCCACGTCTCCAGGTGTCCAGGTGAACTCATGGCACGGACCCAGAGTGTCTTCGAGTACGGTCTCGCACGACCCTGCGGAAATCCCACCTGATTCGCCGTCTCCCATGTATCCGCTGGGGTAAAACCAATCATCAACGGTCACTGGCAACGCGTCGGGACTCAGGTCATCTGCCAGCCCGCCATCGATCATGCCGTTACCGCTGGAACTGGGCATAGACCCGTCTGTCTGTGGCCGGGCAGGGTCGGGAATACACATTGCACCAGACCGAATCTCATTGTCACCACAGGCCATGGCCGTAGAGGTGTTCTCAGATGCACAGCCAGCCAGAAAGAGCGTACCCAGAAGGAACAGGATTTGGGATTGGTTCATACTCTACCTACCGTAATGGTCAATCATTTGTTCGAGACTCGAACAAAGTAACATAGAGTGTGTTTAAAAATAATCAAAAGTGATGCTGACAAACCTCATTTAAACTCAACTTAAACGGGCTGTAGGCAGTCGTCGTTGGCTACCGCATCTGAATCAATCATGTGTTGTTCAGAGTATGACCGGACCAAAATGTAATGTGAGAGCCCTATGCCGAGGCCATACAGACAAGAAATAAAGCGCCGTCGGTGATCGCAACTCGTTAAATGAACGCATAGAAGACGATTGACTTTACCACAATCGCCGGCTCTGCATCGCTCTCGAATTCGGTGACCGATAACGACGAATAAAGCCAAGCAAAAGAAGAAACATCATCAGGGGCGCTGTCGTGGATCCAACGCTCTCACAACCGCCGCTGGATGAACTCGATGTCTCACCAGGACCATCATTTTGCTCCATCAGCGTCCCAGCATCTGTCTCAATCGGGTCTACACCGGACCCCATACCACCATCAGCACCCACCGGCGCCACACCCATGTCTGTGCCAGGACTCGGTGCCGACGCAGTGAAGACCAATGCTCTGACCTCACCTGGATAGAGCGTCAATGAAAAGGTCGCCTGGCCGTCAGACAGTTCGTCCTGAGAGACTGCGTCTCGGACCTGACCTAACTCAGGCAGGGTAATGGTCATATCGGTCACTGCATTCAATCCCGTGTTCACAACCGCGAGATAGGTCCCATGGGCCTCGGTTTCGTACGCGCGAACGACCACGTTGTCGTCATCGGATGCCTGCGGCCAAATCACACTTGGAACAGCCGGAAGAGCCAAAAAGGCCCTGTTGAATCGTCTCACATATTCAGGAAATCCACGGGTGTAATTCTGAGATGATAAATAACCGATATATCTGGGGTCACCATGAGCCAGTGCCCGCGCCTCCGCGAGCATCGAATAAGGGCCATTGCGGTCCATATCGGAGACAAAATAACCCAATGGTGACTGCCGCTCACCCATCACCCGCACCTCCGTCGTATGTTCGTTTAATGGATAATGCTTGATTATCGCCAGGCCTGCTGGCCCACGAAACGCGTCAAACCCTGTGGTGCTGCTGGTGCTGTAGAGTCGATTAAAGGGATAGGTGAAAAGAAATCCATCCATGGCCTTGGCATTTTGGGGGTCAGGTACAGGGTTCGCGTTCTCCCATTCAAAGAGCGTCTTCTCCGGATCCATACAGCCATTGTCATGCCAGTTCCCAGCCTCAGCGAGAAGCGCATCCAAATAGCCACCGTCTAAGGCAACCTCGTCCCAACTCCTCGCGTCTAGACCCCTTGACTGCAATCCCTCGAGATCGTCGCTGATGATGCCACCTGTGACGCCCGGGCCGGGTTCCTCATGATAGGCTGTAAACAACAGAACCGACTCATCGCCCAACGCCTCATGGAGGGTGTCTCGTACGCCGGCCATAAATTCCCTGCGTTGGTCGAGCCACCACGCCTTATAGGTTGCGAGCAGTGTGTCATCATCCCTGAGCATAGGTCGAGTCACAGGCGCCGCTTGTGCTGTCTCAGTGCTAAATGCGTTTAAGCTGTAATCGGAGAAACTGATGGGAATATCGGCCACTCGAGTCCGCATCCAAGCGCCAACGAAAGGAACCTTATCTCTATGCCGAGTAATGGTGGCGTCGATCATTTTCCGAAAGTCATCGAGGGCCGCCGGGTTGGCGATGTCCACATTGCAGCGCTCAGACCACCAAATGTGAGTATAGCCTCGACAGGATCCTTCTTCTCCAAAGACATAGCGGTCACGCCTGAGGGGTTGAGCTTGAGTTTGATACCCAAGCCCGTTATCGCCTTTACTGCCGCAGTATTCGTACATGGGCAAGACGTAGAATCCGTAGTCGCCCAGCATCTCCAGAATGTCTGACCAAAGCTGAGGATACTCAGATTGATGGACCCAGCTGTTCCCACCATGCAGATTGCTGTCCCAACCCTGATTTGCCCCAAACTCAAGGAGGTCCTTGGAAAAGGTGTTCATGCCCAGGAACTTCATCATCTGGGCTTTGTATTGGAAGTAATCAACAATGTTGTCGACGGCAGATTGACTGTTATTGCGCTTTGACACAGCGCCATCGGACATTTCTTCACGCCAGAACAAATGGCGGCGTGGCAAGCCATCGGGTGGGTAGATGATGGGTGCAGCAAGAGTGTCTAGGTCGGGGACTTCGAAGAGTCTAATCCGAGATACAGCCGCCCCAAGAGAAAGCGGTGCCTGGCGTACATCCGCACTGCCATTGAACCATGCGCCCTGCTGCATAACGTAGACCATAAATCCGTCGGCGGGTGTCTCAGGCCTCGCCATCGGACCCTGAAGATTAAGAACTTGTGACGCAAAATTCTCATGGAGAAAGAACAGAGTCTTCGAAGATTCGACGCCACCAGACAGCGGATAATCGAGAGATTCTGGATTATTCTGAGTGTAGTTTTGGAGTGAGTCGCCCACCGCGATACCTGTGCTAAATCCCCGTGCGTATTCTCCGCCGCGATTAATAATGTAATTGGTGCGTGGCCCATCCTCTGGATAGTCGACGACGAGCACATAGGCTTTTCCGGACTGTAAGCCCATACCAGCCCCCATTCGGTAACCAATGAAGCGGGCGCCCCCCACGTTGGGTATCACCCGAGTCGACGCACCCAAGATGTCTTGGACTTCGCTGATGCCTGGCTCACTTTCGACAAAACCGTGGGCATCCTCGTTTTGGCCGACGACCACTTCATCGACCAGTGGCAGCATACCGAAAGGCTCGCCAGCATCCATCAGTGGACGATCTTGAGCGTGTGATGCTGTAGACAAAACACACACGATAACCGAGACAAAATAAATCCGCATAAGAGACCCCACTCATCAATTTTTCAGACAGCAGCCCCGCCAAGTATTCCAACCGAGACCGAAAAGTGCAAAGACTCATTCATCAGCCGATTGACGGATACGTCAGGGGTGCAAGACGATTTTTTAGGCTCGGAGGACTGAGACTGTTCTGGACCTGCGTGTCACATCTCATTCGGGTCCAACTTTTGCTCAAGTTCGGCGGCCCTGACACAGTCAAAAATCAATCAACGGACGGTTTCAAAGAGATGTTTAGAGTCAAGAGATCCCACGTTCGAACCACTTTTCAAAATCCTTAAACCATTAATATCAATAAGAAATCAACTTTATACAAAAACAATTCTTGATGTATTCCACCGATCTCGATAAGTCATTAGGCATGATTTTAAACCGTGCACATCGCCATCATTGCCATCACCACCATGGAGTGGACCGGCAGTGATCTGAGCGATAACGCGCTGAGAACAAACGCCGGTCCTTAGGGGTCGGCGTTTTGCGTTTGTGCGTCGCATTGTCCCCTTTGGCCCGGCTTCAAAGTGGAGAAATGTGACATGAACACTCAATCCCTCGTACAACTCGCTCTGCCAAAGGGCAGAATGTTTGAAAAATTAAAGCAACTCTTAGGCGATGCGGGCTGCCCCATTTTGAATCGCGACCGCGACTATCGGGTGCAATTGGCTCTCGACGGTGTTTCAGCCAAATTACTCAAACCACAGGGCATTGTAGAAATGCTCGCTGCAGGTCGCCGAGATATCGGCTTCGCAGGGGCAGACTGGGTTGCGGAGCTCAATGCCGACCTGGTCCCTCTCTTGGATACGGAGCTCGATACAGTCGAGATTGTCGCTGCAGCCCCCGAATCATTGCTGGTGGACGGCCAACTGCCCACCCGACCACTGGTGGTCGCGTCTGAATATGCTCAAATCACTCAGCGCTGGATGCGCGATGTCAATCTAGAAGGGCGCTTTGTGCGCAGTTGGGGCGCCACAGAGGTGCTCCCGCCAGAGGATGCAGACTGTATCGTCGACAATACGGCGACGGGCTCTACACTTCGGGCGAACCGATTGCAAATCGTCGATACCATCATGACATCCTCTACACGCCTCTATGCCAACCCAAAGGTGTTAGATGACCCACCTAAACGACGCTTGATAGACGATTTTGTCATGGTCTTAAAGGCGGTTTTGGATGCCCGAAAGAGGGTGATGTTGGAGTTCAATCTCGACGCACAGCGGCTGGAGACCGTACTGCCGCTCCTGCCTGCGATGCGCGAACCCACGATCGCAAGACTGCAGTCTGACGAGGGTGTGGCCGTGCGCGCAGCGGTCCCCAAAGCTCAACTGACCACCATTCTGCCCGCGATAAAGTCTGTGGGTGGCACGGACATCGTGGTCAGCCGCATCGACCAAATTGTCGCGTAGGGGTCCATCATGAAGTCGATCATGACAGACGAGAGTCGCGAAGAAATCCAAACGCCGTACCGTGTGCCCAGGCATCCCGCCCCAGTCGATATGCGACTGGACGGCAATGAAGGACAAGTTGTCTGTACAGACGTCCTCGACGTGGTGTCTGATTTAGCGGTCGACGACCTGAGGCACTACCCGTCCACAGCGAACTTAGAAGCGCTGATTGCACAGCTATTCGGTGTCAAATCTGAACAAGTTTTAGTCACAGCTGGCGCCGATGATGGCCTATTGAGGATGTGCCGGTCGTATTTGTCACCGGATCGAGACCTCATTCTCCCGGTCCCGACCTTCGAAATGATCGAACGTTTTGCGGATTGGTGTTTCGCGACCGTCAAGACCGTGCCCTGGACAAGCGGGGTTTATCCCGTCGACGCCGTGTTGGCGCGTTTAAGCGAGCGAACTGGATTGATCGCGGTGGTCAGTCCGAACAATCCAACCGGCGGTGTGATCACCAGCGATGAGTTGGTGAGACTGAGTGCGTCCTGTCCAGACTGTATGCTGATGGTCGATGGGGCCTATGCTGAATTCGCGGATGAGGACCTCACGAAAACGGCACTGACGCTGCCCAATGCAGTGGTCTTTCGAACCCTGTCCAAAGCCCTAGGTCTGGCGGGACTGAGAGTCGGCTTTGCCATTGGGGCCGCCCAGGTCATTGAGCGTTTACGGGCCATGGGCATGCCCTATCCTGTCTCAGCTCCGTCTCTTCGACTCGCTCAGGCTGGTCTGGAACGTCGAGACCAGAGCCGTGGGTACATCGAGACCGTCCGAAAAGAGCGAGCTGTTCTCGCCGACCTGTTGACTGAGCTCGGTTTGGAGCCGTCATCATCTCAAGGCAATTTTATCTTCGCTCGGACCGACAATGCCCAATGGTGGCGTGACGGGCTTGCAGGCTTGGGAATCGGCGTTCGGGCATGGCCTGAAAAACCGACCCTCCGCAATGCGCTTCGATTGACTTGCCCGGGCGATGCGGATGACTTTGAGCGATTAGAAAAAGCACTTAGGACAATCGCAAAACCAGAGGCCATCTTGTTCGATATCGATGGTGTTCTGATCGACGTCGACGCGTCCTATAGAGCGGCCATTATTGAGACAGCGGCGCACTTTGGGGTGTCCATAACGCCCAAAGACATCGAAGACTGTAAACGAGCCGGCGAGGCCAATAATGACTGGCTGGTTACCCAAAAAATACTTGCTCAAAAAGGGGTCTACCCCGCGTTTGAGGAGATCAAGGACCGTTTCGAAGACCTCTACTGGGGCACCGAATCAACCCCTGGCCTGTGTCGCAATGAGAGATTGATTGGAGACCGGTCGGCCCTGCTGCGATTGGCTGACCGATTGCCCATTGCGGCTGTGACAGGGCGACCCAAGCGAGATGCTCTGTATGTTCTGGAGCGATTCGGCATTCTGAACGCATTTTCAGCCGTGATCACCATGGAGGATGGACCGGCGAAGCCCGATCCAGCCCCCGTTCGAAAGGCCTTGGACACCCTGGGCGTTGAACGGGCGTGGATGTTAGGCGACACACGGGACGATATTGTCGCTGCGCGCACAGCTGAGGTGCTGCCGCTGGGGGTCGTATCACGAGCAAGAGCAGGTACGGACACAGCGCGCACCCAGCTGCTCAACCAAGGCGCGGCACGGGTTTTTCAAAACTGGATGGAGATGGAGGCGTTATTACCATGAGCGCATCAGAAAGAACGGCCCGTATCGAGCGAAAAACATACGAAACTGACATCCATGTCATCGTCGATCTTGATGGCAACGGCGAGTCTGGTATCGCAACTGGAATTGGGTTTCTCGACCACATGTTAACAGCCTTGTCAAAACACTCGGGTATCTCCATTCGCCTCGACTGTAAGGGCGACTTAGATGTCGATGGCCACCACACCAGCGAAGATTGCGCCCTGGCCCTAGGGGCAGCCATCGATGAGTGCCTCAATGATCGCAGAGGCATACGGCGGTTTGGATCGGCTTATGTCCCGATGGATGAGGCGTTAGCACGGGCGGTCGTAGACCTGTCCGGCAGACCTTATTCAGTGATCAATTTGGGCTTAAAACGCGAACGGATTGGACAGATGGCCACAGAAAACATTACCCACGTCTTCCAATCTTTGGCCATGAGTCTTCGAGCGAGCATTCACGTTGATTGCCTTCGCGGAGACAACGATCACCACAGATCCGAAGCCGCCTTCAAGGCACTCGCACTGGCCCTCAAAGAGGCTGTCGCTCGGACGGGTGACAACGGCTTACCGAGTACGAAAGGAGTGTTGTAATGGAGGTCAATATTCTCAGTACGGGCGTGGCCAACGTCGCGTCGGTGGTCGCGGCTTTCAAACGTTTGAACTGCAAAACCAAGCTCATTTCAGACGCTCACGCCGTGACTGAATCACCCTTTTTAGTGCTGCCGGGTGTGGGCAGCTTCCAGTCAGGGATGGCGAGTTTGGTCGACAAAGGACTGGTGGATGCGCTCAGAGTGCGGATCAGTGATGGACGTCCAACTCTGGCCATATGTCTCGGTCTCCAACTCTTAGCCGAGGCCAGTGAAGAATCTCCAGGTGTCCGAGGGTTGGGCTGTATCGCCAGCACGCTGACCGCTTTTCCAAACACCGTGGCCAGTCCGCAATTTGGCTGGAATTGGCTGTCCAATGAAAACGCACCAGTCCTGGGAGATGGCGGGTATGTCTACTACGCCAATTCCTATCGGATGACCGAGTGTCCAGACGGTTGGGGCTCGGGATGGACAGAGTACGGTGGTCCCTTTGTGGGCTGTCTCCAAAAGGGCGCTGTGGTGGCCTGCCAGTTTCACCCAGAACTCAGCGGTGAATACGGCAGCACAATCTTGGCTAACTGGCTGAACGACGAGAGGAGAGCGACATGTTGACCTCGAGAGTGATTCCCTGCCTGGATGTGAGAAATGGACGGGTGGTCAAAGGCGTTCAATTCCAAGGGCTGAGAGATGCGGGCTGCCCTGTCGAGGCGGCGGCCCGATACGCCAGTGAAGGCGCAGATGAATTGGTGATGTTAGATGTCTCAGCCACATTAGAAGAGCGAGGCGCAACGGAAGACACCATTGAACGAATTCGAGCCGTGCTCGATATTCCATTGACCGTCGGTGGCGGTGTCAAATCGGTGTCTGACGCGCGGCGTCTGCTCAATGCTGGTGCCGATAAAGTCGCTGTCAACAGTGCAGCCGTACTCAACCCAAAACTTGTGACAGAACTGCAATGCGCCTTCGGTCGACAGTGTACGGTCGTGGCGGTAGATGCCGTCGGCCGCGATGGCTGGTGGGAGGTGGTCACTCGGTCCGGTACCACCGCAACCGGTCTTGATGTCATCCGCTGGTTAAATGAGGTCGAATCCCTCGGAGCCGGTGAGATCTTGCTGACGAGCTGGGACCGAGATGGAACCCGAGATGGCTACGACGGACCACTGCTCGCAGCGGCTTCAGAGGCAACCTTGTTGCCCATTATTGCGTCTGGAGGCGCAGATTCAGCAACTCACATGGCCGATGCCCTTTTAGCGGGGGCCAGTGCTGTGCTGGCCGCATCCATCTTCCACGATGGAGATGCCACCGTCCGGCAGGTGAAAACAGATTTGTCAGAGAAAGGAATCACTGTGCGCCTATGTTAGTCCCATCCATTGACCTGGCCCTGGGCCAAGCCGTTCAACTCATCGGGGGTGAGACCCCGGCGATAGACGCCGGTGACCCGCGCCCCATCGCTGCACGATTTAGCCGCGTCGGCACCATGGCAGTCATCGACCTGGACGCCGCCTTATCGCGGGGCGATAACGGTGATTTAATTCGTGAACTGTGCGCTCAATATCCCTGCCGCGTCGGCGGAGGCATCCGCGATCTTAGCACGGCTCGACGCTGGCTCGATGCAGGGGCCGAGACAATTATCATCGGCACCGCTGCACAACCTGACTTCCTTAAACAACTGCCAAAAGATCGGCTTATCGCCGCACTGGATGCCCGAGATGGCGACGTGGTGGTCAAAGGATGGACCGAGGGAACGGGACAGAGCGTTCTTGGGCAAATGGAGGCTCTGCGAGACTATGTGAGCGGTTTTTTGGTCACCTTCGTTGAGTGTGAAGGCCGTATGGGCGGCACCCGCATGGATCTGGTGGCCGAAATGGTCAAAGTGGCCGGTAACGCCCGGGTGACCATCGCCGGAGGCATCACAACAGCTCAAGAGGTGGCCGAATTGGATCGGCTGGGTGCAGATGCTCAGGTTGGCATGGCGCTCTACTCTGGACGTCTGTCCTTGGCCGACGCATTTGCTGCCCCCTTTCGCAGCGACCGCCCGGATCAACTCTGGCCGACGGTGGTTGTCGACCAACATGACCGCGCCTTGGGCCTGTGCTACTCGAATCTGGAGTCTTTGAGTGCAGCCTTAGACGAAGGACGTGGCATTTATTGGTCTCGTTCAAGGGGACTCTGGCGAAAAGGCGAGACCAGTGGGGCCACCCAATCTCTCATCTCGGTGTCCACCGATTGCGACAGAGACACCCTGCGCTTTAAAGTCAGACAAGCAGGCCTTGGTTTCTGCCATCTGGCCGCCACCAGCTGCTGGGGGCAATTGTCGGGTATACCCGATCTTTTTGAACTCATCCAAGGTCGCTTGAATCAGGCACCTGAAGGCTCTTATACCCGTCGACTCTTGACAGACCCATCCCTGCTCAAATCAAAGTTGATGGAAGAAGCTGACGAGTTGGTCCGCGCACAAACCCGTTCAGAAGCCATATGGGAGGCGGCAGACCTGCTTTATTTCGCGCTGGTTAAGTTGGCCAAGGATGGCGGCACATGGACCGAGGTCGAGGCCCTACTCAAACGCCGTGCCTTGGCTGTCAGTCGTCGCGCTGGCGATGCTAAGGAGGAGGTAATCTATGACCGCCCAATGGCTTAAAACAGTAGGCCCTTGTTCAATCAGCCGACTCTCACAGCAACCGGTCGATGCTGAGACCATAGAAGCTGCGAGGGGCATCATCGATCGCGTCCGCCAGGGTGGTGATGGGGCATTGAGAGCCTGTATCAAACAATACGAGTGCCGGGATCCCGGGTCGTTATTTCGCTCTAAGCGGGACTTAGCTGAGGCATTCAAAAGACTGCCCGCAACAGTCCAAGGCGTCTTAGAGCGAACCGCGACGCGTAT
>MDTC01004658.1_pt1 | contig 59037 bp, 27 predicted proteins | sample 811181 | NCBI WGS metagenome assembly MDTC01 (sample SAMN05326644, study PRJNA326480) | marine metagenome | isolation source: seawater | place: Pacific Ocean: North | collected 2011 | reverse complement strand
GCTTCGCTTGGCATTGTGGGTTTGCCACCCACACCCGCCTGGGGTCGTTGCCCCCAGACCCACGATGCTCACGCATCGTCTGTGTTGCGCTCTTCGAGCGCTGTGCGGCGGGTCGCCAGCTCCCGCCTATGCTCAACCGTCGCTTTGCGACGCTTTCGCGGTGCGCCTCGTGACTTTCATCACGAAGGGGTTGTCAGAGGGAGATGATTGGGGTGTGAACACACTCGCACTTTGTGCGAGCTATGCCATCGACTTTGCAGAGAGGACAGGTCACACAGTGCTCCTCGGCTCTCGCCTCGGGCTTGAAGGCATTCTCGGAACAGGAGCGAAGCGACTCAAATGAGGGGGAAAGCAAGGCTGAGAAGCCGCGCTTGGGGGACATTCATGTCCACCGATAGCCAAAAGGCTGCCAAAAGACAGCCCTTCTCAGCAGTATCTCTTTGGATTCCTCCCCTACCAAGCCGAGAATATCAAGGTGATTCGGTGTAGGGTTGTCCTTTTAAGAGTGTCTGTGTGACGCGGCTGTGGAAGTGTGGGTAGCCTTTTTCGTTGAGGTGTTTGAGCTCAGGTTGCATCAACGTGTGGAGTTGGGGCAGCGCGTGCCAGGGGATCGCAGGATAAGCGTGGTGTTCAGTATGATACGGCATATTCCACATCAAGAACAGGATCAGCGGGTTGGTCAGTGTTGTGCGAGTGGATTCGGTGATGCTTTTGCTGTGAGGCAGTCCGTTGTGTTCGGAGACGAGAAGGAGCGTTAAGAGGAGATGTCCGAACGCGTTCGCGATGTAGACGATCCACAGCGCAGGGACGTGATAGATTGCGATGTAGAGGACTGCGATGTGAAAGACCATCGCGACACGAGCTTCCCAACGAACACGACGACGAGCTCGTTCGGGGACATAGTTGAGAAAACCATCCCAAATCCACTTCCCATGACCGATACTCGCGGCTACCATCATCCCTATCTTGAACAGCATCAATGGCAATCCGCTCAAAAAGGAGATGTACATGAAGAGACTGGAGGTCGCGCCTGGAGCAGGTTTTCCGCCAATGGAGATCTCAGGATCACGAAGAGGATCATGTGTATAGCGGTGATGTGCGAAGTGAAAGTGCCGAAACAGCGATGGGACGTAAAAAATAGGAAGTGATGAGAGCCACAAGACAAGCTCATTCAGCCATCTCGCACGGAAGGCTGTACGATGTGTCGTCTCGTGACCGACAGCGAACATTGGGATCACCATCAACGCGAAGACAAAGGCCGGAAGTAGCCATTGCCAGGGTGCTTTACCGTATCGCCAGATGATCATCGCGACAGAGACGATCAGGAGGATATACTGGATGCTAAAGTGAATGATCGAGCGAGTACTTGTTCGCCTCATCAGCGGTGTCAGCGTCTTTTTATCAAGGAGCTGGCTCTCATGGAATGAGTCTTCCATCTCTGCCTCCTTTTGAGAGTGGGTGTGGTTGTTCGCATCTCTGTACCACACGATCTTCACAAAACCAATGCAAAATCAATCCGTTTAAAAGAATGCTTGACAAGGAGAGTGGATATTCGTATAGACTACATCCGTCGTGTTGATGTGTAATTGGCATGACAAACACACTACGCCGAAGTGGTGGAATTGGTAGACACGCTAGATTCAGGTTCTAGTGCGGGCAACTGCGTGAAGGTTCGAGTCCTTTCTTCGGCATTCAAAAGCGAGAAGCTATCATAGGCTCCTCGCTTTTTTTGTATCTCCAACACTCCCAACAAACAATCAACACCCCCTCCAAAAACCCTCCCTTACAAACCTCATGTGTATTCCTACTGGGATGCTTCCGATGAGGCTTCAGCTTCCTTTGGCTCTTCGGGTACGACACTCTCCGAAAGATCTGGAATATTCCAACGAGAGAACACAAACTCCACCAACTGACTTTCCCGCTCATCAATTTGCTGAATATCCCATTCATCGACATGTTGAAGGCTATTCTCAACCAGAACGTTGGACTTCGCGTAAATGTCCCGCTTTTCCACAAAAGGTTTTTTTCCGAGGGTTTGGTTAAAGTGTGTAACGGTCAGGTTGCCGAGCCTATTCACGTTATCTCGATGGGTTTGCTCGCAACCTCCCAACCACCCAACACCACGAGCCCAAATATGCTCGACTTGATGCTTCCGACTATCCGAGAACGTCGACCAGTCCACAGAAGGCTCTTGACCATGACAGAGTTCACGTTCGTACTCAAAAAAGAGATAACGGATTTCTTGTGGTCTATGACTTCCGTAAAAGGCACTATCACGAAGGCTCTCTTCTACCTTCTCATCTCCACCATACCACCGCGTCCACTCGTAAACATCCCTGGTAATTTCCCGTACGACATCCAGGACCACACTATCCCCTGCGTTCATTAAATGACGGGCTTGACGTCTCAAGTGGGCTTGTCCGGTGTGTCCTCGTCGATTACAGATAGCATAGGTCCGGAATGCAAACACAGACAAAGCACGAGCCAGACGGAGAAACAATTCGGGATGTCGCTCAAGTTTAGCCCGACCAGCCAACAGTACTGGCAAGATCGCCGCGATATGTCCCATTCTATGAAAAGACAACAACACTCCCTTCAACTCCGAGCGAACATTCTCATCCGAAACCCAAGCCAAAGAACCTTCTGGTTGAAAGAGTTCTGCAAAATGATGGGCTGTAGTCATTAGGTTCCGAGTGTACTCAAGCGCAACAAGTCCCAATTCCTCGTTGCGCTTTTGGATACCGTCAGGTTCCGTCGGTACCAATTGGAATTCTTGTTTGATACGTTGGCTAATGGGCAAGCCCCTATATTTCTTCGGTGTATCTGCCTCTTTGAACAAGATCCAATGATTACGCAAGATGCGATTCTCAATGTCTTCGGAGTTTGCCCCTTCGGGAGCCGCCTCCATCACCTTTTTAAAGAAACTCCCCCAACAACCGGAGATACTGCTAATATCCTCATCGGACAATCCGACTTTGTATGCAAGATACATCAGGTAGTTTTTTAACCGATCAGCCTGTGACAGCTCCTTGCCTCGGTTATTCATGACCTCAAAAATCAATCCAGCCTCTGCATCATTGTCAACCACATAGAACACAAACCGAAGGCTTTGTTGAAGTCGAGCCACAAGCCTCCGAATTCCACGAAGACGAGTAGAGTCAGAATCTCCAAGCTCCTCAATCCGTTCACGAAAATATAGCACGGCGTTGAGTAAGTTCTGTTGAGAACCATTTTCAACGGATGTAAGGGGATTTCCACTCGCCAAAAGATGCTCAAAGAATATTCGACTATCATCATTTAAAGAGAGCCTGAACCAACCGCTCTTTCCAATGAATGTATCACGTAGCTTGTCAACTTGTTCTGAGATATCACCTTGCCCCTCGATTTTGCAGAGAGCATGGATGATGGAGTGCATGAGTAGGACAAGTGTTGTCAGCCTTTGTTGGCCGTCTATGACTTCCAACTCTTCGTACTCGCACATTTCCGATTCATTGTATCGCTTTTTACGCAGCTTAACGACAATCATTCCGGTAAAGTGCTGAGAACCATCTTCCAAGACCTCAAGATCCGTCCAAAGATCTTCAAGTTGTCGAGACGTCCACGCATAACCACGTTGGTAATCTGGAATGCGATAGAGCTTCAAGGAAAAAAGATTTGAGAGTGTCAGGTACAACGGTTGAGACGCCATGTGTATCTCCTAGCTTGTTGTTATTGGAAGCAAACCTTATCAAGGTAGACAAAGGCAAGTCAAGCAACCTCAACAACAAGATAGAAACGACTCGTACATAACAACATCCAAGAACTCATCAAGAGCGTTCAACGTTTGTATTCTCTTCCAAGATCCGATACTCTTGCAATGAAAGAAGATGCCTTTCCACTTGTTCTGGCATGTTTCCCCCTCGTATCAACACACCCAACTCCATATTCATCGTCATCGCTGAACCTGTAAGATTTGCACTGGATAATAACATTGCTTTCCCATCGATGATGGCGCACTTTACGTGTAAGACTCCACGATGTCCATTTTCGTCTCTCTCTCGGTTCGCAAGCGGCCAAAAAAACACCTCCGCTTTCGATGACAACTCCTTCCCGAACGCATATAGTGGCGGAAAACTGTCATTGCCATCTTCTTTTTCGTGTGATTCTACAACCAACGTAACCTTCACACCACGCTTTATGCTCTCCAACAAAGCCTTCCGGATGTTTGGGATTTTATATGAGGCATATGTCACAAGCAAGATGGACTCTTTTGCTTCGTTAAGCAGGGAAAGCAACGCCTGATCGATTCTCCGAAGAGGCGTTTTCTTAGGGTTTGGTCCCGTCCAGACCAACTCCAAACTCTGCTCCTGTTGACGTTGTTTTTCAGTCTGACTGCTTGCTCTCAAGGCCCAAGCGAGAGCCACTGGAGGGATAGGAAGCTCATGTTCTAACCACAAATCCACCACTGATAGAAAATGTTGTCGTGTACCTTGTGATGCGATAACAGAGACAACATCTCGGCATTGCGTTTTTGTGTATCCATCTGGAAGCTGCTCCAGCGCCTGACACAACAACTCGACAGATGAACTCGATACACTTCTTCCTACAACGACAATCTGATCGAGAAGGGCGTTACTGGCATTGTCTTCTTGATTCATCTTTCCACCTCTGTACCTTGCTCGGATTTTTTCTCAACACTTTCATTCCCCCTTCTTGAAAAATGCTCTACCTGACGAAGCGATCGTATCAACCAGCAGCGTCCGATCCAGAAAGAGGTTTCCCCTTTCACAGGATGTTTCTGGTGCAAACAGACAGGCATGACACGCAGCTCCGTGCAGTGTTGTATCGTCTTGGGCTGGGTCATGTTCTGCGCAGAGAGGATCCGAAGCACACAAACGCATCTCTTCTAGAGCCTGCTGAATATAACCTCCCAATCGCTTTGTCTCTCCGAGACTGACAAGCCCACCAAGAGTCCCTTCACTGTCTGCTGCTGCTGTAAAAATCAAAATCCCAGCCATCGGCCCACCTTCTTCACTTACATCGCGGGCATAGATCCTCTCTTTGAGACTTGCGGCGCTGTACCCACAAGACAATGAAAGCTGCCTCATCAGAGCATGTGAAAAGCTATGCAGCAGGATATAACGAATCTCTGGAAATCCATGTCCTTGCGGCAAGCCTCGTGCTTCTCTCCACATCCCATAGGCCCTTTCGAATTGCTCTTCCCGCTTCAAACTCTCTGCTTCTTCACACCATTTACGGATCTTACCTTCATCAAACTTCAGAAAAATACCTTCCCCACGAACTTCTGTAGCAGGTACAAAGTCCGGCTTCCCTCTGGACAATGGAGCACGACGAGACTGTAGTATTTGTGGGTCATCGATAAAATCACGTGGTGATGCAATACGAGTAAAACCTAACAATGCAGTCACTGCACGTAATCTCTCTGCTAATACAACTTTTTCGAGGACGTCTTCATACCCCTGAGGGGCGGCAACTTCTCGTAGGTGAAAGTCCTCGGATTGCTTGGCTTCTTCAGGACACGATAAGACTTCCCATTCAGGTAATTTCAAGTCGTGAATATCTGGCTCATCTTTGTCTGTTCCACCTTGCTTTTTCTTCTGGATCGATGCAAAGATATCCTCGTTGCTGTGGGCTGCAAGTTGTCCCAGTTGATCGGAATTTCGCATAAAACTCAGAATTTCCGGGGCGGTGACGTGTTGTAGTGTCGGCCATTGTGCTTCGATGAGTTGAGACAATGGATCAGAGCTAACAGGAACAGAAAGAACCGTCATCGTATCCGAGAACCAACTGTTGGTAGAGGCTAACAGAATGGTCCTAACAGGAAGCCCACAACCATCCTGTGCGAAATCCCTCAAATGAGGACGACGTCCACGACACCTCGGCAAAACTTCTCGTCTCCGAGAAAGTGCTTCTGCCATACTGCGTCTCGCACCACATCCCTTTTCCAGACAGCGAATCTCTAAGGCCGAAGGCTCTCCTGACGCACCAAGCTCACGCAACTCCAGACGTCCCATACAATCTGTCGGCCCTTTGTGAACATACAATCGCCAGGGAAAGTCATCGAGGTGACCGTGCTCACACGCGACCAGAAAACGCACGGGAAGCATCACAGGAGACTTGCCTCGCTGGCAATTGATATGGACATAGCGGTTTCGCTCTGCCCGGAAAAGGTCTTTTTTGAACTCGACAAGGGGACTACTGATTGGGGCCAGCAAATTGCAAGCAGGACATCGCAAATAGCGCGGAAATGGTGCAACCGGAACACCTATTCTTCCTTTCGCGAATGAATCCATTGTAAGAGCTTCGTGTAAATCTGGATGAGGCGGAACAAGTAAGTTTTCAACCTGCTCCCCCAATTCATTTTGAACCGCTTTGAGCAATCTTTCTTCGCTGACTTTCCTACAATGATGACGGTTTTTCCAATCTTCTAGGCCCATCACGAGGACTGACAGCTTAGGCAGATCGATCAAAGCTCCTACACCAAACGTGTACAAGAGTTGACTCGATCGCGACTCTCCAACTTTCACGACATGCTTTTTCCCGCTCATGCTTTTTCCTCCATGGCCCAGGGAATATCCTCGTTGTCGAGCCCTCCATCATCCAGCACCAGATTGATCGAAGGCTCTACATTTCGCAGCGAGTTTGGACAGGTAAAATAATCCCAAGGACCACTTCCTGGGAATCTTAGAAGCCCCCTTGTTTGCCCATCTTGCTGCATTTTATACCCAAGCTGACTCCCGTCCCCCGTGGGCCTAGCTTGGGACAACCAAAAGTCTAGGCGCTCTTCAAGTCTCTTTTTTAATTCTTGCGCCATACCCGCCTCTCGGCTGACCTCTTCAGCTCGCTTGGCAATCTCTTCCAAGGCTTGCACAACAATAGGATCGTGTCGGTCCAGGTTTTTTGCAGCTGTGTTGGCATTGTATTTGTCTTGCTGCAAACGTATAAGTGAAACCAATAAAGCACTCAGACCACGATCAATCGCTCTTGGTGCGAATGGTGTCAGACTAAGCGCCTCAACGTGTTGATAGAACGTTCCATGATAGTGCTCGAATCGTTCGTAGTGGGACAGATCCCTCGGCCGTGACCAGTTATACACGGTGCAAACGATTCCAGGAAAACTACGACCAACACGCGAAGTTGCCTGGATATACTCAGCGGTCGTCTTGGGTTGGCCTGTTGTGACCATTAAGCCAAGTCGCTTTACATCCACCCCGACAGAGATCATATTTGTCGCCATCAACACGTCGATGGGTCTGCTATGGTATCCGTCCTTCTCTTTCGTCTTCTTGCGTCTCTTTTTTGTTTCCACTTCGATAGCAAAAGGGATCTCCAGTCTGTCCAGAAGTCGGGGAATCTCGGCCGAGCTACGTCGAGACGTTAACTCCTCAACAAGCACCCCAGTCCGTCGAGCCAAACCCCGCTCATCCATATCTCTCAACCGCGAGCGTACATCATCTTCGACGAGACGACGCATCCCTGCGAGTTCTCGGATCGAGTTGAAATACCCGACGAGAGTCATCCATGGATCAGCCCGACTGCCATACAAATCGTACAGCTGCTGTGCCGCTGATAGATAGGCAACGTACACACGAATCAACGCCGCCTTGAGACGTTTTCCCTGGGCACAAATACCAACGTATCTTCTGCCAGGATGTGTCTCCAAGGGCCGGGTTCTTGAAAAGAAATTATCTCGAATATCTGTGCATTGAGGGGGGAAAATCTCGACTTTACGTTGAAAGAGAGCGTCGATTTGTTCTGATGCACGTCGGACTGTGGCTGTCGATGCGATGATCTTTGGCTGAATCCATCGCCCTTCTTTATCTTGCCAGCGACATAAGGCATCAACTGCTGTCTCGTACAAACCCGTCATCGAACCCAAGGGACCAGAGATGAGATGAAGCTCATCCTGAATGATGAGATCAGGCGGTCGAAGGGGTTGCCTTGCGGTGGTCTTGACCGAGGGGTGTTTTCCTTTACGTGGATGGCTATCTGAGTCGTCGAGGTCAGGTGAGCGAAATCCGTGGCGAGGGCAATATCCATCGACCCGACCAAACAACATCTGCACAGGACCTTTCCACGGCATCTGCGCAAACTTATCGACTGTAGCAATGACCAATGTGGGCAGCCGTCTATAAATCTCTTCATCGACGACGACTGCTGGGATGCCTTCTTTCGGCGATTTAGCTTCTGTAAATGGGCACATACCCAACGGATCACTGCAGAAAAGGAATGTTCTGCCTGTACCATGCTCAAATCGCTCGACACGAATGTCACGTGCCGGGTCCAATCCACTTCCACACCACGGACAATTCGTCAATTGTGCAGGTGTACCTGTCCCAAATCCTTGACTGAAGCGACCACTGTGGCTTCGACACTGCTTGATGGCTTCGTCGCTTTGGTTGGTGCTGTTTGGTGTAGTCTTGCGCCCCACCCACAAACCAATCCGAAAAGGCTCCTCTCCCAATCTGCGATCCCCCTTGTCGAAGGCTTTTCGTCGTATATCTTCACAGGCACAGATGAGGGCAGCCGCTCGTTGGAACTGCTGGAGAGTCAGTAGGCGCAAAGTGTAACGCATCAACACTGCCATACCTTCCATTCCCGAATAACCATTCACATGACCTTGCAATCGACGAATCGCCATCGTATAGGCAGCCAGCCCCAGGTAGGCTTCTGTCTTTCCACCCCCTGTAGGGAACCACAAAAGATCTGCGGTCGCGTCGTTTCCTCCAACTCTATCCTGATGGTCGAGGCGCGAGATACCTGCGATGTTGATCAGGATAAAGGCGAGTTGGAATGTCCGCCAAGTTCTGTTTTGTTCTTTGTCAATATCTGCGATCTTCTTGGGTTGGTCTCGCCTGTTGGATTCTGCATATATCGAACGAATGCGTTGTTGCCACATAGCCCTGTTTGCAAACTGAAACGCCTCTCGCGCATCTCGACTTATTCGAAGGAGTTCGAGGCCCTCGTAAATACGCTTCAGAGCCTTACTGCATCGCCCGATCGCTTTTTTGGCAACATCTACATAATCGGTGAGTCCTTCAGCCGGATCGTCGAGTCGTTTTTGCTCTGCTTCGATCCACTCGGCATACGCCGACGGCAAGGCCTCTAACATCGACACGAGTTTGCCACCAGGAGCCTCTGCCAGAGTCTTCATGTCCCGAACAAGCCCTCTTAATGCCGGTATTTCGGTTTCATCAGGGGCTTCTTGTTGGGGGACCTCGTATGTGGGGATAACCCTCGTCCTCAACTTACTCCCTAGCGCTTGGTTGTCTGGATCACTCTCTGCGTTGACCGCCACACCATGACCAACCGCGAACTCGACGTGGTGTCGGTACAACATAGCAAGAGTCTGTTGCTCCTGTGAGCTGACTGGATCCAGCTTGCTGTCGCTGAGCTGATAGGGGCGTCGTTGAAAAATGGCTTCACCGTCAGGAGATGCGACCTCAAGCTCCGGCTGGAAGAGCCACGCTTCATCGCGGTTCTGGTGGGGTTCTTTTTGACCGTTGACCAGGAATAAGGAGACAACCCACACACCTTCATAACGACGAACCTGCCCTCTGACGACAACTTCAGGCTGCTCGTCACTTGGGCTCCATCGTTCGAGTCGACCTTCTCTCAATGGGATGGGGGGAGACAACTCGTCGACTTGCGTGCGCTTCCATACCCGTCTGGGCTCACCAGTCTCAGCCATTTTGTGTGCGCTCGGACCTTTTTCGTACCGTCCCCACCGGACTCTGGCCTGAATATGAGAGGCTTCTATCCCTACACAAAAACTCATCCCGATGGAAGAGGGAAAGAGGGAAGCCGCGTGGGGACGCTCGACATCTGGGGTTCCATTCTCGGCATCTGTATCACCCTCTGTACTCAGCCCATCCATCTGTTCTTGTGGAATATCTTGTTTTTGGGGGGCGAGTGTACCTACGAGATAGCGATCACGGACGCGGGATTCGTATACCTCCTCCGTAGGGCCATCTTTTGGACCAAGAAGATCGGATACGACGGCCTGATGTAGCTTCTCTCTCAAGCTCTGTGGGTCGCTCTGGTATACGTTTAGAGGACCAGTGCGCTGACCATCGTCAACCAGTGGGTTGACAGGCCCACTGGCTTCGACAGGCGCTGTTGGTTTCCAGACATCTGGACGTTGTGATTTGACTTTGTTCACGTTTTGTGGTGAAGCCGCTTCAAACGTACCGGACCTAGTCTCACCTTCGAGGATCTGGGTGATACGCTCCTCGATCTCTTCAGGAAGGTCGACCTCTATGTTAAGGGCATCACTATGGGTGACCATATCCAAGCCAGCGAGAAGTGCTTTTAGTGCAGGCAGTGTCGCTATTTTGACATCCTGCCAGTTGAGCTGGACCTCCAACCTCTGGAGTTTTTCGTTGAGCTCTGTCCACTCTCTCCCACCACGTACCTCAGCGGGAAGTCTATATATTTCCATTATTTCTTCCTCTATTTGTGGGGCTACCTTTCGATCGCTTGCTACCTGCTGAGATTCCAGTGTTCATCTTCAAATCCCTCCAACAATGGAGATGTTGTACTTGAGGGGATGACAACCAGCAACGCACGCATCGCCCGGGTCATCCCGACGAACATCGTTCTGCGCTCTTGTGTGAGGATCTCGTCTCGCTCTTCTTCACCCAAGGTGTCACGCAGAATTGGATACTCACTATCAAGAAACCCTGCGATACCGACGAGTGGGAATTCCAACCCCTTGGCTGTCTTGAGGGTCATCACCTTGATTCCAGGCGCACCTAAATTCAGCGTCTGTCCTGTCATGAACGTCGCAGTTGTTCCGAGGTGTTCGAGACGTTGAGCAATACGCTCCCCGGCTTTTCGAGTCGGGCAGAGAACGGCACATGAGCCGAGACCAAAACGCAGATCTTTTGCTGCTCCCTTGAAGAAGCGGTACAGGAGTTGTGTTTCATGTTCAACTTCTTCGACAGCTCTCACCGCTGGCCTGGGTCCGTGGCTAACATAGGTGCGCTCTTCTAACTCGCCTTCGATGGCTCCCCACGCGAGATAGCTGTGAGCGGCTTCCCCTATCTCCAGGGTAGAGCGGTGGTTGGCACGCAACACCCCTGTACGACCACGGAAGTTCAAGTCGTCGTGGACATGGGTCCAGCGGAATCCACCTCCATAGATCGACTGGTTGGCGTCGGCGGTGACAAAGATATTGGCGGGAGTTTTACACAACTCTGCGATGAGTTGGAGAACACTGGCGTCGAGGTCTTGTGCTTCATCGACCAGGACAGCATCGTATTGTTCTGGACCGTGCCCTTTCTCTACAAGCTCCGCAGCTCTTGCACGAAGCTGCTGCCAAGTGAAGAGACGTCGTTCTGCCAGGACGACTTGAAGAGACTTGTGGACGGCCCAGACTGCTTTTCGCTGGATTTTGTTGAAGCCGAGCTTTCGTCCTGGGCGTTTGGCTTTCAAATAATCATCAAGCTGGTAGAGACGGCGAGCTTCGATGATACGCTGAATTTCTTCCAAGAGGTAATCCGAATTGAGACGGGCAATAGCGGTCTCTTGTGCCTTCTTTTGCATCTTACTGCCCTCGAACTCAGTTCGTTCGATGGCCTCTTCCAAGCACGCCATCAGTGTCGGTCTATCCGCCATGTCTGGTCGGTTCTGATAGCGGCTCATGACGATGTTCATCACGAGGCTATCAGCTGTGCGGACATCGACGTATTCGTCATTATCCCCCATCAGAGCATGAAGAAGCTGTTTGGAGAAGTTGACGAGAGCGTTGGTGTAGGTTGTGAACAGGATCTTGGGTCGGAAGACACCTTGCTCTCGAAAGGCGTGGAACATTTTCCAGGTTCTGTAGAGGGCGACGGTACTTTTTCCTGTCCCTGGACCGCCCTTGAGCAGGGTCGCACCGGTCGAATCCATCCTCCAGGTCGCGAACTTTTGTTGTTCTGGGTTGAGTTTGAGCAGGAATCCTCGCAACTCACCTTCGCGATACTTGAGGAGGTCTTTCACTTCGTTGACGATCTGGTCAGGGCCCGATGTGATGGGGCGGACGTTTCCAAGCGCGTCGTCGATTTTGAGCAGGTATTCGTCGGGGACACCGCTACATTCGAGGAGAGCGTCGCGGGTGTCTATGCCTTTGAGTTGTTTGTGGAAGTGTTTGGGAATAGCGAGGCGTTTGAGAGTCTCTTCATTGATGGCTCGGGTGAGTCGAGCAGCAGGCCGCTCTTCAAGAGGGCGAAGCCATTCGCTGACATCGGGGACGCTGGGGGTGACCTCTGGCCAATGTGGGATGGCTTCAGGCGTAGGTCTTTTGTCTTGTGTTTGTGATATTGGACTTGGCTCTTCACTTGCTTGGTGGAGGGCGAGCAAGTTGATATAGGGAGCATCCAGAGTATAATAGATGTGGTGTTCCCCAATCGCCATGCGCATTCTATTTTCATCGTCACCAGGGAGGGATATGCGTTTCTCACCGTCAGGCTGTGGGTCCTGAAGGAGTGTCTCCAGGCTTTGTTGAATGGTGACCACAGATTCAGATGGAAGTGCGGTCCAGGCGTGCAGAAATCCTGGCTTCATGGTCAGAGTCCAGCTTTCGACCATCTTGGGCTCCTTCGCGTCGGGGTCAGTGGATACGGGTTGTAGGTTCGGGGTTTGGTTGGTTTCTAGTCGACCTCCGGATTTTCAGAAGCGGACTTGCTTTCTTTTGGGTGAAGCGTTGGTTGTGGTATTTCTGGGATGAGGGATAGTTGGGAGTTGTTTGTTTTCTGCTTTTTGGAAGAGCGTTTCTTCTCTTTGCTTTTTGCATCTCGCTCTTTTCTTTTTGCTTTTTGGCGCGCCTCTTTCTTCTTCTCACCATGTAAACCCTGACGAACCTCTTTGTCGTAGCGTTCATGGTTGAGTTCGAGGAGTCTGTCAAGAATTTCACGTCGTGCTTCTGGGCTGATTGTGAATCGAATTCCATGTGGGGATTCGTAGAAGTCGTGGTTGAGTTCCAGTGGTTCCCAATTTGGGTTTGTACTTTTTTCAAACCAGTTGTACGATTTTGCAACAGCATGATCCATTTGCTTTTGTAGTTGTCGAATCGTTTTTATCTCAGCATCTTGCACTGATGGATCATGGATTCTATTGTAGATTTTTGTAAGACCTTCTTGAGATGTTCTCATTTCCTCCTTCCGCTTCATATTATGTTTTAAGCCAAGTTCTAGTAGATCTGCGCTTTGAAGAGACATGGGAAAAGGGAAGGTTGAAAGACAATCCGAAGGAGAAAAGTTAAATGTATGCCCCCCCAGAGTCGAGCTGTACTTTGCTGACCATGCTTCAAATACGGAGGACTGAAGCATTGCATAGTAATTACTTTCCTCTAAAGGTAGTATTACCATCTTTTCATTGAAGACTTGATTGTTAGGAACAAACTCGAATGCAAAGTATTTTGTTACTCGAGCGCACGCAATGGTTCTTTCCAATCCCTCAATGGCCTTGTCAAGAGCTGGTGTCCAGCGTCCATATTGCCACCAGTAGGTTTTACGTCGTCGTCCATCAGCGTTGTCTTTGAGTTTTTCTCGCTCTGGCTTGACCAGTCTACGTACGATATCGAGGCAATCTGGGTAATCGTCTGCAACAGAGCCTTCATAATCCGGAGAGACTCTTCCGTGTTTTTCCCACAACTTCTGCTGCTCATCAGTTGAATGTTCCCACTCGCTTTCGGGGACTCGTTCTAATGGCCAGTCTCGAAAGTTGATCACCCATCGACTCGGCGATTGATCTGGTCTGGAGTTGAGATCTTGACCATTGAGATACGGAAACAGAACATCGGCATTTTTTGGATTTTTGTCGATAAGATCTTGGGCTTCTTCTGGAGACATCACAAAACCCATACCATAGACCATAGAGCCTTTAAAGGATTTTCTGGAGTTTGCTTTCAGGCGAAAGGGAGTCCCTTCTATTCGCCCAGGCTCTTCTAAAAAAGAATTTATACCTCTGGTGTTTTTAGAGGCAATGTTAGTCATGGAGGATCTATGTATGCTTCTTTTTCCGTTCCAGACTCCTGCATGTGCCCATAATTGCGCGATCTCAATATTTGCAGAACCAGGCCACGAGCGGGATGGAATTGTTCTAAAAAGTTCGACCTTTTTGTTTTTTAGAAGTTCTTCCAGGCCCAGCTCTCTTGTGTCACCCTGAGAAATTGTATTTGTTGTCACAAGGCCAAAAGTACCAGAACTCCTTGTGAGCTGAGATATTCGTCGCAAGAAGAATGCGCACAAGTCTGCATTGCCTGCTCTTTTTCCTTTGGATAGATGATTGATCAGGTATTCTCTATAATCAACGCCGATTTTTCCAGTTATGTGAATTCCTCCCATAAAAGGAGGGTTCCCCACAATAGCATCGAATCCAATTTTTGCATCTTCAATTTTTAAGAACACCTCTGGAAACGCAAGCATCCAATGAAACGGCCTTCTTACAGGATGCTCACTCCCTCTACGTTGATTGAGCAGCTCATCGACCTTGATTTTCAGGTCTGAGAGCCCTTCCAGACTTCGTCTCTTCAATGCCTGGCTGACTTCAACTGCGAGTCCCCCCAACACTCCATCGAGCACTTTCGCTTTCTTTCCGGCGTTGGCGAGAGCTGCCGCCGTGACAAGATCGGCAGTGACCCACAGAGTCTCTAACTCTTCTTCAGACTCTCGAAGAAGCCGCTCCTTCTCCCTGATGTCTGTGATATCCTTGTCCTCGATCTTGACCAGCTTCATCCGCTTGTCGAGTGCCTGTTGTAAAGCCGGAGCAAAGGCTTTCGAGTACAAGGCCAGCTGCTGACCACTCTCCGGGTTGATATGAAATTGTGACAGTTGTTCAGCATTTGTCAGCCCCAGCAACGAGTCGCCACATCGCAACGCGTGGTCTAGGAAGGTGAACGGCTTGTCTTTTTGCAACGTCTCCAACCACAACGATAGCTTCGCCAGCTCCGTCGCCATAGGGTTAATGTCGACGCCATACAGACACCGATCCGCGACAAATCGCTTCGCGATGGCGAATCGCTCTTCGATGCTCTCGGGTAACAATCGCTCCTTCGGGCTCGCCTTCGAGACCTCTCCCTCTGGCGTGATGATAATCGCGCCAGGGTTGGCGTTTTCGATCGTCTCCCACGCTTCCAACAAACGTTCTGCCAGATATCGACAGGTCTGCACGAGAAATGCCCCCGAACCCATCGCAATATCACAGACTTTCAGGGCCAGGAGCTCCTTCGCGCTGATAAGTGTCCACTTCTCAGGTTCCCAACCTTCAGCTGGTCCTTTGTAGACAATGGGTTCGAGTGTGTACTTGACGACCTCTTCTGTCAAAACTTTCGGCGTGTAGTGAGTCCCAGTGGCTCTACGATCAACTCCTTGGGTGACATAGATGCTCCCCTCAGTGATAACAACCGGCTCACCGTATGTATCCTGGCGCACCAATCCAGCGTATGGTTTCACCCGTTCATAAGTCACTTCGCTCTCACAAGCGATCAACCAGGGTTGTGGGTTATCGATTTCGTACTTTTCGAGGGCTTTTTTGATCGGATTGGCAGAACGCCCCGTCTCTTTCTTGAGATACTTGACGAGCTCTTTGTCACCCTTGTTATGAAGGCCTTCCAATTCGTCGATGGTGATCTCAAGTTCTTTGTTCTTGGCCCCCTGCAATCCAAGCACTGTGGAGGGAGCTCTTTTGGCTGTATGGTCTAACAGACCCTCGTAGACATACCCCACCTGTTCCGGATCCAGCGAACGAAAGGAGAGTCGGCGAGCCTCCGTGATGCCGCCCACACGTGACTCCAAGATCTGAATCGAGTCGAGAAGGTGCAGGACAGTGCGGTTGTCGATCGGTAGTGGGTTTGCAGGCGTCTGTTCCCACGTTGTCCCCAATGCTCGACCTTCGAGGAATGGAAAACGATCGGGATCCAGCAAGGAACCACCATGTGCAGGCAATGAGATTTCATCGTGTTGGACACCCCCATAAACGGCACGAAATGTTGCAAGCAGACGGCTCCATGCATCGTTACGGGTCTCCAGGACTTTTTCACCGTACTTATCGGCTTCTTCCTGGAGCTGGTCTCGAAGGGTTGCGATGGCGTAAAACTCCGAATAAATATCGTTATCGGGCAACAACAACCCCCGCTCTTCCGCAGCCAACAAGAAGACCAACCGCATCATGAACGTGACGGACGCTTCGTACAGACGTTTTTCATCGACACCTTCGAGGAGTGTGCGGTTTCTATCTCTGTCAACGCGATCGATGGCTTGGATCAACACTTCGACAGCTCTTCGCACCTGAAGCCCAAGCTGGTTGGTGACTTCTTCTTGGTTATTTGCACTCTCCTTGAACAAGGCTTCCAAGGTGTCTTCTGCTGGGACAGAGAAGAAACGTCTTGCTTTCAGAAGGCTACAAAAAGCCGACAGCGTGATGGGCTCTTCTCGCCACAGGTTCGAATAAAAGCTGATGTAGCTAACGGTCTCGTTGCGTGGGGCATTGACAAGCATCCAGGTCTCGCCGTTGGTGACGAGCCCTAGCTGCGTACCTGTGACCTGGAGAAGTTCCATCATGCGGGCGGCTGGGGAGGCTTTCCAGGAGGCGTCCTGCAGAGGTTGGTTGAGCTTCTGACCTGGTTCATATAACTTAACGAGCAGTCGGGGCTTTTCGGGTTCAGTGTATTGTTCTGGATTGTGGATGACCAGATCAGGGACAAGGATCTCATGGTGGTTGTCAAACCGCACACGAAGCGAGTCGGGAATTTCGGAACCTTCCCAGACGACGACTTCAGGAAGTTCGAGCAGCTCACCGATGACAAATCGCAGCCAAGCTCGATGAATAGCGGGATCAGTGTGCGCCTCTTCCCAATCCTCCATCGCCATGCGGAGGTCTTGCTTCTTGTCCCTGTCGACTTTCTCAAGCCCTTGAGGAAAGACTCGCTTGAGGACGGGAAGAGAGAGAAATGGACCGGAGATATCGATGAGAGACAGCCACTCTGTATGATGTGTTTTCGACATAACTGTTACCCCCTGACCAAATTTTGTGGGAACAAGAACGTGATCGCCACTGGAAACATCCGTGCGGTCGTCTTTTCATATCGCTTTTGAATGGCGGATACTTCACGTTCAATCTCTTCCGGGATCGCGTCGATACGGGCCTGTAATGATTCTTTGTTTCGTTCGAATTGTTGTTTTTCTTCTGGAGTGAAGACGAGTTCGAGTTGCCCCGAGGAGCTGCTGACAAGATCTTGTTCAGCTTGCTTCATCTCCTGCTCGATGTGATTTTTCAGATCGGTGAGGAGGGAGCGAATGTGCTCTTCTTCTGCCTTCCCTTTTTTTTCGATAACCTTTTTCAGGGACTTCTCTCTCTCTTTCGCTCTTTTTTCGAGGGATTTCTTCAAGGACTTCGAAAATTTGGGCCAAATATCGAGCAGATCGTCGTGGATATGGATGGGAACTTCCTCATCCTTCATTGCGCTCAGCAGGTCTTTCGTCTTATGGACACCCAGCTCCTCGAAGTTCGCACCAACAATACTCCCTCCAGCGGTGATCAACTCCTCATGAAGGCGGTTGTTTTTGTTGTCCATGATCAAGAGGCGAGCGTATCCAATGACAGCAGGTGCGTTGTGGACGTGAGAGGGGATGACTCTCGTCGCCACACGTTTAAGCCTTCGTTTTTCCTTGGGGGACCAGACCTCGGCACGAAGATAGTGGAGACAGAGCTGTACGAGGGTATGATTGAGATGTGCGTGGACGACCTTGTCATTCTTTCGAGCCAAGTCTCCATCAAACACGACAGGTCGTATCGCTTGGGTGTATGGATGCATAAGACCTTCTTGGCATCGAGCCCAACTTCCCTTCATCGAAGGGACTTCAAATGCCCGGATGGTCTTGCCTCCAGGACCTTCAAGCTCGACTTCCACCGGTTTTAAAGGTGGTTGCTCGGCCAGGGCTAATCCCACCTCGACAACCGATTGAATGTTTTCTGGTGTGAGCCGCAGGGTGTGGCGGGATTGTTTGAGTGTCTCATCGAGTTTTTTGAGTCTCTCCCTGAGGTTTCTTTCCAGTTTTAACATCTTCTTCGTAAGTTGTTGGCTTGTTCGACTGTTTTCCAGTGTAAGCTCTCTATTTGCACCTTTTAGCATAGCCTGTTCGACTTGGGATGCGATGACAGGACCAACTTTTCCCAAGTCTTCACGGATACTTTCGATCTTTGTCGCGACACGCATCAAGAACTCCAAATCATCTTCGAGTTCTCCAGGCTTGCGGTTGAGGGCGATCTTGTTTTTAGATTCTTCGAACTTATCACCGACGAAGTGGTAGATGTTAACTTCAGAGGCTCGCTGTCCATGTCGATCGACGCGACCATTCCGTTGCTCCATCCTGTTCGGATTCCATGGAATTTCGTAATGAATCAAATCGGAGCAGAAGTTTTGAAGATCGATCCCTTCGGATGCTGCATCGGTTGCGAGTAGAATACGCACATCAGCTTCCTCGGGTGAAGTTTGGAAGCCGGCCTTGACCTCTTCACGTTCTTCTTTGCTCAATCCACCGTGGAGCAGGGAAATCCGGTTATTTTGACCGATATCACCTGCCGCCAGGACATCCAACAGCCACTTTTGTGTGGCACGATATTCGGTAAAGATGATGACACGCCGCGTGGACCACTTCCCACCTGGACGGATATGTGTTTTCAACCAAGCCAGGAGTGTTTCGGCTTTGGTGTCCCGTTGTTCTGTGGCCTTTCGAGCATAAGAGAGCATCTTATCGAGGAGTTGACGCTCCTCATCCTCCAGCTCAGCAAAGAGACGACAGGCTGCATCTACGACTTCATCCGTCAACTCCTCGTGAGCATACTCATCTTCGTAATCATCTTCGATGTTGGCGATTTGATGTTGGAGGATACGGAGGGTGGGTTTGGAGCGGGACTTCTTTTCTTTCTTCCTACGTACTGCGTTTTCGAGAGAATCTTCGTGTTTTTCGAGGGTAGAGAGGAAGGCTGCAGGAAATGAAAACAGGCGTTTCTTCAGGAGCTTGAGGACAAACTCAGCAGCAAATGATTCTGTTGCGTTTTGTGCGTTCTTGATGCGCAGTTTCGTGTAGTTGTGCAGCTCTCTGTGAATCTGTCGCTCTTCTTCTGTATAGGCGACTTCGAGTGGAATAATCTTGCGCTCTGCAAACCGAGGTTTTCCGCTCCAGTCGTGGATGAGTTCGCTTTTCAGACGGCGTACCATCACGTTCGCGAGTTGTGCCTTGTCGGGTGTGACCTCTCTGTGGAATCGCTGGTTGTCCAGGAGCTCGAGGAGTGCGGTAAAACTCTCCTTGTAACCGTTGTGTGGGGTCGCGGAGAGGAAGAGTTTGTGTTCGAAGTGGGGCGCCAACATTCGGACGGTTGCGGTACGTTGGGAGTCTACGGCGTAGCTCCCTGAGCCAGAGGGAGCGATATTGTGGGCTTCATCGATGATCATCAAGTCAAACTTACGAGGAAAAGATGGTTTCCCTCCGGGAGGAAGAAGTTCTTGAAAAAGTCGTCGCACATTTTCGCGTTTGAGAAAGTCGATCGATGTAATGAGCCTGGGGAAGTGATTCCAAGGATTGACGTGGAGACCACGTCTGCGACGAAGGTCTTTCATAAGCTGTCGATCAACGATACGAAATTCTAGGCCAAATTTATCTCTCATCTGGTCACGCCATTGGAGCTGAAGGGAGGCTGGACAGATAACGAGGACCGTCCGCACCCTGTTTCGAAGCATTAACTCTTGCACGACGAGACCTGCTTCGATGGTCTTTCCTAGCCCTACGTCATCAGCAATGAGTAGGTTGACACGAGGCATATCAAGGGCCCGAACAACAGGGTCGAGTTGATAGTCTTCGATTTCAATACCACTACGAAAGGGAGCGTGAAGAGAGTTGTGCTCGGCGGAGGCGATCGCTCCCCAGCGAACGGCATCAAGGAATGCATCAAGTCTCTTGGGCGTATCGAATCCATGGGTTGGATCTGGAAGCTCCGAGTTCTCACGAATATGCACGCCAGGCTCAAGCTCCCAGATGACCTGCATCGTTTCGCCAAGACCTTCATCATCGACGGATGACAGGCTGACGAGGTGATGGCCTGTCCTTTCAACGATCGGCCGAAGCGGATCAGGTTCAAGTTGGCTTCCTTTGACGTCTGTCACGACAAATTGCCGTTGTCGAACCGTGACAAGTTGGCCTTTTGCGGGGATGGACTGGGTTTGCATGGACATCGGCCTCCACTTCAGATGTGTGCCTGGGAGGAAAAATGGGCTCACGCAGACACTAACAAGAACAAAAGAGTGTCAACGACAATAAAATAGCTTTAACATATGGTCAAGTGTAAAAAGATTCGACGAGCCAAGATAACATAAAGAGGAGCGCATAACATGTCATAAAAAAAAGAGTATTACACCAAAGCAGCAGGCTACACAAGTTGAGGGAGTCCGATACAAACCAACAACGAAACGCCTAAAAAATCCTTTAGAGGACATTTGGCCTTGAGAGCATCCCAAAGATCACGATGAGTATGTTTTCCATAATGCACCTCACACAATAACAATTCTTTGAGCTACGCGTAAATTCCTACCATATTCAACTCCCCCAACATCCCCCCCAAAAATCCAGAGGGGACTTCAACGCCTAGCTCAAAAACCCTTAAGAAAAGAACGTAACAATCAAGCCCAAAAGCCCACAACAGCACCAAAAATCCGATAGATCCATACCGCCCACCTCAAACACCATTGTATTTGGATAAGGCCGCTGGATGGAAAAAAGCGTACGTAAGAGGGTCGGTGATGAAGTCTCAGGCAAGGCATGAGAAGGAGTTGTGACATCGCCACTGCGACGACGAATCACGATGCTTGGGGCTTCAGCAACAACCTCTACGGACGTTTCTTTTTCTGTATCCTTTTTTGCATCCGATGGCCTTAGGAGCCATCCCAAAACGCAGACATGATATATCCCCAAGCAAGAAAGAAATGCCCAAAAACACAGAAGACACGTCTCACAACACAGAAAGCACGTCCCGAAACAGAGAAGGGATGCCACAAAACACAGAGAGGGGATGTCCCAAAACACGGAGAGGATGTCCCAAAACACGGAGGGGATGTCTCCCCCACACCAAAGTCATCCCAAGGCACCCAAAGCCCAAAACAACAAACAGAGCTGTCATTTCAGGCAACAGATATGTGAAGCCTGCTTAACAAACACCTTCATCTGAGCAACAAACGCAAGCATTTCATTCACAAAGAGCTCGATTCTTCTTGCAGGCAAGCCACTCCAATGCACAGAGCAAGCACTTCTTCGCGCAGATATGTCACTCCAGCGCGCAGATATGTCACTCCCTTGCGCACACCAAGGACTTTGTGCTGTTGGGATGCCACTTCAGGTAACCTGAGGTGGTACTTTGAGAGACCGCAAGTAAGATTATTTCCAATGAAGATGCGAAAAATGGAAGGGAGAGAGTCTGCTCAGGTGGGATACTGGATGGTGATGTGGGAGTTCAGCTCTCAATAGAGGGAGTGGGAACTTCTGGAGTGGGAGTCTCGGTGGTGTCTTTTTGCATTGGGTTGGGTCGGGTGAACACATCGTTCTTCAGGGATTGGAATTGTCGTGACTGGATGCCAAATGTATGTCGAACAAAGCGTTTGATGCGTTTGACAAGCTCGTCGAGCTCGACGATGGACTCGTCTTTGAGGCTGACGGCCTGGTGGTATTCTTCTTTGGCGTGTTTGCTCTCGTCTGTCTCTTTCTTGAAGGTGGACTCCAAAGGCGCGAGGACATCAAGTGCTTCGTCAGCAAAGTAGAGGTCTTGTTTGTGGTCATTCACGAGCTGTGTCACAGCAGCGAGGTATGCGGCTTTTTCGAGCATGTTCGAGGGGGTTTTGAGGGATTTCACTTTTTCGAGATAGGGTGCCTCGATGGAGAGCATATTCCCGTAATATGCGGCTTTTTCGTAAGCCGAATTGAGGGCTTCGTTGGATTCATGTAGCTCGCGTTTCCAGCGGCCTTCAGAGGTGTTGGCGAGCGCGATGGCTGATTCGACAGAATCCGTAAGCCCCTGAAGTTTCGGGCCGTTGTATCTGCAAAAGATGTGTTCGGGGTGGTGTTGGAGGACGAGTTGACAGGCTTTGGCTTGGGCAATTTTTTCAACGGTTTTCATCTTACATTCTCCTGATTGTGTTTGGTTAACGTTGAATGTCAATTTGTTTGACTTGCCCCCTCTCTTTGGCAAATGACATACCAGGACAACGGAGAATCAAAATACATGTCAAAACAAAAACGTACGCAACATCCACATACTGAGTGATGTCAGGTGTCTGTCCAAATGTTGGATCAGTGTTTGAGCAGGTGTCCAGAATCTGGTCAGGTGTTACATGATTTGCTGTGGGACTTTCAGGTGGAGCAAATATGTTGTGCCTTGCCATCGGTGCGACATAGGAACGTCTTCAAAAGGCGCAAAAAAAAACACAAGTGCGATGAAGTTGCTTAGCTACCAGTCATCAATTCACCCAGGATCGGGATCTGCGCATATCTGACGAAAGCTGACGAAGAAGCCGTCATGCAGAAGTTCGAGAGAAGGGTTCCAAGCGCCAAAGACATCGCCAAATACGAAGAAGTCAGAAGCTTATTGCGAACACATATGGCCTCCAGCCCCAAAGACGCTTTGGCGTTGGCGCTGAAGCTCTAACATCCATTTGAGGATAAGGAACACAAAAAACACATGCAGAAGGCCAACGTTCTCAAAGTTGGATTATTTGGTGGCGAGCCAACCCTCACTCATCACCCAGAGCTTTTCTGCAGCTTCATCATCACATGCGTGTGCGTTGACACCAAAGAATCGAGCTGTTGGAGATTCAGGATCTGTCGGGGATGAAACGTCACAATCTTCGCAGTAGACGCCGGGTTTCCCTTCGAGTTTTGGTGAGGTCGCTGCCCAAAGGGTCGTCGAACACCCTTGTTCTGGAGTTTTGAAGAGATCTTTGACCGCTGGTGCAGGTTCACCGTTTTCATCGATCCAACCCATCGCGACCATCTCCTCTTTGGGAAGGTGACGTTGGAGAGGAGTGAGGATACCGCCAGGATGCACCGAGAAGGCATGTCCGCCACTTTCTTTCAGACGGCGTGCAAGCGCATTGGCAAAGAGAGCATTTGCTGTCTTTGATTGGCCGTAAGCCTGCCACTTGTCGTATGCTTCTTTTTCAAAGTGGATATCATCCCATCGAATACCAGACATTTTATGTGCCGTTGAGCTCAACGCGATGACACGTGCACCTTGTGTCTTTTGCAATAACGGCATCAGCTTTTGGGTCAATGCAAAGTGCCCGATGTGATTGACACCAAATTGCATCTCCCAACCTGGACCAATACGTGTTTCTGGACTCGCCATGATGCCTGCGTTGTTGATCAACATATCCAATTGTGTGATCTCACCGAGCATTGAATCGGCAAAACGACCCACAGAAGCAAGATCTCCCAAATCCAACGAAGCTGTTCTCACATCTCCCTGAATCCCCGCCAGATTGGCGCTTGCTTTTTCAGGTGAGCGAACAGGGACGATGACAGTCACGCCTTTGCTCGCGAGCGCCTTCGTCGTTTCGAGGCCGATACCACTGTACCCGCCTGTGACGATCGCTGTTTTTCCTGCGAGGTCGATGTCTGCGATGACTTCTGCGCCTGTGCTCTTTGCATGAAAACCTGAATGTGTTGGTGTTTGATCGGACTGACTCATAGTGTCTCTCCTTGTTCGATTAGGGGCTACTTTGAAGTATGTGTTGCTTCTTCTGTTCACAACATGATGCACTATAACCGCTTGATTTGATACTTGGAATACACAAATTCGTACTTTTCTTGCACAATCCTCCAAACCAATAGCGGTTCTTGCTCATTTTGAGGTATGCTCTTGCTTGATCCTGTTTGAGAGCACCTATCATTGTCCCAGGAGAAGGTTATGGCACAACACCAAATAGACACTTTGATAGAATTACTTTTGGCACATCTACCGGATGATGCTCTTCAACAAAATCTCCTTCCCTCTGTGAGCCTCATTCGGTCATCGAAAACCCACTCGCTGCAGCCTCGACTCTACGAGCCCTGTATGATTTTTATGCTTCAGGGCAAAAAGCGCGCAGTGTTGGAAGGTGTGACATATTCGTACAATGAGGGACACTTTCTGGCAGCGCTTGCCCCCATCCCCATGGCCTGTGAGATCATACAAGCGAGTCCAACAAAACCGCTCCTCGCTGTTGGAGTGACGTTTGAACGCCAACGTGCCATGAAGATGATGATGAAAATGGAGCGAGTGGAGTCATTGCCCCCAATGCCGGACGAAATAGATCCATCAAGTCTCTTTACAGCGACCCTTTACGACAATGACGCGATGTTGGATGCTCTCATCCGACTCGTCAAAGTTATGGATTGTCCGGTTGAGTCAGCGATTATGGGTGATGCTATTCTCGATGAGATATACTTTCGCATTCTCAAGCACGAACGAAGTGGTTCCCTTCCTTACTTGCTGCAACAGCGAGGCCAAATCTCGCAAATTGCCCGAGCGATCGACTACGTACACAACCACCTCTCAGAGGCCGTGTCGATCAACGAGTTGGCGCAATTGGTGAATATGAGCCATTCATCATTTCACAAAAGATTTAAGGAAGTGATGCATTTATCGCCCCTTCAGTACACAAAACAAGTCAAATTAAATCGGGCAAAGGCGTATATTTTGGAGGGAATGAACGTCAGTGAAGCCGGCAATTTGGTGGGGTATAACAGCTCTGCACAGTTTAGCCGCGAATACAAACGCCATTTTGGGGTCGTGCCATCCTCGGACAGAGCGAGCCGTCAAATGCAGCATCCTTCCTCTACTATTTGATTTCTTTACAAAGGAAAAACAGATATGAACATGGCTCCGCTCATGCTAACAAAAAGAGATAACATGCTGCTTGGCGTGACCAACCGATCCGATGCAATGGGAGTTCTTGCTGTGTGGTCAAGCCGAGCACGAGACCTTGTTCCATACCTCACGGAGCAAACGACTAAATCACTTTATTGTGTTCTTAGATTGATAGGCTGTTGAGGTTGTATTTCTTGTGGGACTTCCAGGCGGAGCAAATATGTTGTATCTTGCCATTGGTGCGACACAGGAACTCTTCAAAAGGCACAGAAAGGAACTAGAAATGAAAACCGTACAAACAAAAGCCGTGTGCAGGCTCTGTGGAAAAGAAACGACAAAAGGTGGGATGTCCCGCCATCTACAGAAGTGTATCCTTGCACATGCCCCAACGACTTCGAAACAAGAGACGCTATATCTGCTGAGAGTCGAAGGAAAAGAAGATCCACAATATTGGATGCACCTGGAGATCCCAGCCTCCATGACATTTGGGGCGCTTGATGCCTTTCTAAGGGAGCTGTGGTTGGAATGTTGTGGACATATGAGCTCTTTTGACTTTGGTACCAAACACGCCCCTCCAGACTTTGAGTACTATTGGGAGCAAGAAGATGATGACACGATGGGCAAGATGCTAGGAGATATACTCTCACCGAAGATGCCCTTCCATTACGAGTACGACTTTGGTTCGTCGACCCTTTTGACCTTACAAGTGGTCAGCGAGAGATCTGGCGCTCCGATCAGAAACACCATCCTACTCCTCGCCCGCAACCAGCCTCCTCCGCTCCCTTGCGACTGTGGAAAAGCACAAGCCACCGAAGTATGTTCGACGTGTTTCTTCTATGGTACAGGAAGAGTCTGTAAAGCGTGCAAAAAGAAACACAAGTGTGATGGAGCTGCTTGGCTACCAGTCGTCAATTCGCCCAGGATCGGGACCTGTGCATATGGGACAGAAGCCGATGAAGAAGCCGTCATGCAGAACTTCGAGAAAAAACTTCCAAGCGCCAAAAACATCGCCAAATACGAAGAAGTCAGAAGATTATTGCGAAAACATATGACTCCCTACCCTGAGAGCACTTTGGAATCGGCGCTGAATCTCTGGGATGTCTATGTCGAAGCAGATGTCCCAACGATACGTTCAGCAAAAGTGTACGCTGCCTCCGTCGAATACATACTCGGACATCTGGCAAACTTTCCTGTCTCGCAAGGAAAACTGGCTAAAAAATACAACACGACAACGACCTCCATCTCCCAAACCTACAACAAAATCATCAGAAAAGTCGATACCTTGAGACATCCACTTGAGGAGGATGATGATGACTTCTTTTTCGATGAGAGTTTCCTGCTCACTGGACAGTCCTCTGCCATCGATACGCAAGCGCTCATACAGCACGTAATGACCAGCTACGAGACTCCCCCAGAATTGGATCCCAAGCAAAAAAGCCAGCTCGAAAGACTCCCTTTGGTAGACGAAACGTGGATTGGTAGCAGAGCTGCCATGCCAGCGCTCTTGCTCGAATCGGGCTCCGTCGAGCCCGAAGTCTGTATATGGGTCCATGAATCAGGTCATCCCGTTTTTTCTCATGGCATCACCACGCCAGGAGATTCAGGACATCTTCTACTCGACCTGTTATTCGAGGCCATCAACAAGGAAGAGTTCGGGCCTCCGAGAAAACCAGCGCGCATCCTGATCGCAAGTGAGTGGCTTGTAGAGCCCTTACGAGCACAACTCGAACCATTTGATATTGAAGTTGATTACGGCGGGGATAGGATCGTCGCTCCGATCTTCTCGAACATGAGGGAACATGTCACACAACAAGCCCCCAAACCCTACCTCGAAAACAAAAAAACCAAGGCAGAGACAGTCGCAGCACTCTTCCAAGCCAGTGCAGCATTTTATCAACAGAAACCATGGAGCGTTATAGGAGACATGCATCCCTTCTGTGTCGATCTTCGGGATTGGGACCTTGGAGAATATAGTGTCTGCGTGATGGGCGCCGCAGGTATCAACATAGGTATCTTGATCTTCGATACCATCGATGATTACGACCAATTTTACGATTTCGTGTTGAGTATGCAGAACATGATGATACCAGGTTCGGGTTTTGGGGTGGGTATTCGTGCGATCGATTTTGAAAACATCAACGAGATCACCAAACCCCAACACCAGGAATGGATAAAGCAAGGTTGGGAAATCGCGAATTTGCAAGCCTACCCTGACTTTCGGCACATGGATCCGGAGATGAAAATCATCCCTCTCAAAGAAGATGATTTCAGGATCGCGATAGGCTGTCTTTGGGCGCTCGCGGACTATAAAAAGGAACACAAGAAACACATGCAGAAGGCCAACATTCTCCGCGGTCAAGAGGAAGATCTCCTGACACTAACGACTGAAGTGCCAATGTTTCCTCATGAGCCGCCGATCCAAGTCACACTCCCTCACCCATCGCGCATCCAAAAAACGACCAAATAACTCCTGCCATGATTCGCATACTTAGGCTGGATCAGAACGAGCCGAACGGGTTGAACGTCTACGGGGCGAACTTGAAGATGCTGGTGCAATCGTCCGTGAACAGGTCCCCGAAGGTCAGTATTTTGGATTCAAGCTCATCACCCCCATCGGTACATACCTGGGTTTCTTTGCGAGCAATTTTCCAAAGAAGAACTACAACTGATACGAGGAAATCGCATGCTTTTGATCTTCTTTAACCTTTCAAACAAGGCAAAAGATTTTATGATCGAACGCGCCTTGGCCAAAAACGAAGACAACGCAGGCTAAAAACCAAGTGTATTCTCCCCTCCCGTCGGATTAGCCTTTGGAAGAGGCTTCTTGAGAACCGAGTTCGATACAAATACATCAAGTCCTCGGAAGTCGCTTATCACAAATCAATCACTTTCAATCCAAAATAGTCCACAAGAACGCAACCAGCAGACCAAACCAATCTTCACTCCAGTTCATTAAAGACCACCCGAGAAAATGGCGCTTTGGCTGGGTCCTCCCTTTTTCCTGTTGGAGAGAAGCCCCTCGTGTGGTATGACTGTATATGCGGGCTTCAAACTTGCTTGTGTACAGGCAGATGGGAAGAAAAACGATCCATGACTGGCTCTTTTGAAAAGAAATTTCAGGCACTATGTGAACACTATGAGCGACAAATTCCTCAAAAGATAAAAGACATAGAGGTTCAATTTGAAGCACTCATTGCCACACCATCGGATAAAGATGGATGGTCCATGTTAAGAAACATGGTCCACCAAATCGCTGGTTCAGCGCCAACATTTGGATTCAGGGCGCTCGGACAATCTGCCAAAAACTTCGAAGCCGTCATCACCAACAGAATACAGTTGGGACACCACACAGACGATGACCAAGAGAGATTACACGCCCTCTTCCAAGATTTGAAGTCAAATGCCTCACTCGACTCCGAACACACACAAAACAAACGGTGGACACAAAGCTATTCATCCACCAACGCCCCCGACACAAAAGTGACTCCCGCAGCCCCCTTCCCTGTACAGACAAGAAAAAATCACACAGAGATCAGTGTAGCGTCAGGTGCCCAAGGAGCAGAACACCCAACCATCCTTCTCGTCGAGGATGATCCGTTCCTGATGCAGATGATGACAATGAGCCTGTCGGAGGACGGATATGCCTGCCACGTCGCAGAGGATGGAGAGACGGCCCTACAGTTGGCCAAAAAGCTGAGACCAGAGCTGATCTTGTTGGACTTGATGCTTCCTAAAGTCGATGGATTCTCGGTGTGTAATCAGTTGCGAAAGACACCATCACTACACGATGTCCCCATCATTATCCTGACCTCTAGTGTCAGCGAATCCGACATCATCAAGGCATACGAACTTGGCGCAGATGATTACCTCACAAAACCCGTGAATACACGCGTCCTCCTCGCCAAAATCAAACGTCTGGTCCACAAAAACGCCGAAACGCACACTTCTGCCTCAGGACTCCATGTCGGTAGCATCCTCGACAATCGCTACGAGATCCAAAAGGTGCTCGGTGAAGGCGCGATGGGTATCGTCTACCTCGCCAATCACATCGGTCTCCACATCCCACTTGCCGTGAAGGTCTTCAAAGGAAAAAAAGACTCCACCGCAATGGAACGCTTCCAAAGAGAGATACAAACACTCGCACGTCTGTCCCACCCGAACTTAATCTCCGTTCACGATTCGGGACACGCTCACGATCTGCACTACTACTCAATGGACTATGCGCCAGGTGGTACACTATGGAAACGCCTTGAAACGTCAGGCCCCCTCCCCATCCAACAAGCTCTCGAATGGCTCGCCAAAATCGCAGACGCGCTTCAAATAGCCCATGATCACGAGATCTTGCACCGCGACATCAAGGCCGAAAATATCATCATCTCAAAAGATGGTGAACCCATGCTCACGGACTTTGGTGTCATCCTCGATCTAAAAGAAAATCGACTGACACAAGAAGGCTACATCGTCGGGACACCACAGTACATGGCCCCCGAACAAATCATCGACCCCAAAAAAGTCGACAAAAGAAGTGACATTTACAGCCTCGGTGTCCTCCTCTTCGAGATGCTCGTAGGACACACCCCTCTGTATGATATCCCCGCCAACAGCGTCTTCTTTATCATCATGTGTGGGACACTCCCCAAAGTCCGGCAATTTGCACCAGATATCCCCGAAGAGATCGAAGCCTTCTGTATGGAGTGTCTCTCCTTAGATCCAGAAGACCGCCCACAATCAGCCAAAGAAGTCGCCGAACAAGCACTCGCGCTCCTTCAAACATAAAGGCCGTCGGATAGAAAAAAGGATACGGAAAATGAGACGAAGACAGAAGGTTGTTGCTGAAGCCACAGACTTTGTGATTCGTCGTCGGCGTAGCGATGCTATGCCTTCTCCTCATGCCTTGCCTGAGGCCCCATCCACTGCCCTCTTGTCTTCGCTTTTTTCCATCCAACGGCCTAACATCCCCAAAACAAGAATAACCCTCACGAACTCTTTTCTTGGGATATTGTGGACTTGCCGTCCACACCTGCTCGGGGTTTTCAACCCCGAACCCCACGATACTGCGTATCGTTTGTGTTGCGCCTTCGGCGCTTGGAAGAGCATGTGCTCAACCGTCGCAACGCGACGCTTTCGCGTGAACACAAAAGACACACCACAAACCCAACCCACAAACAAATGTAGGCTCCCCAGCAAAAAGACGATGTCATCGTGGGTGGGTTTTTTATTTCTAGGACAAAGCCCCAGAAAAGACGAGCGACCACAACAATAGCCCCCTCCATCAAGAAAAAACACACCCTTGCGACATGCAAAGTCAACCCAAAAGACATACAACTCCAGAGAAGGATGCCATCATCCCCTCACCGACGAAGTCGGAACACAAACGGTGTGACAACATCGTGGGGTCTGGGGTGAAAGCCCCAGGCGGGTGTGGGCTGCAAGCCCACTATGCCAAGCGAAGCGCGGCAGTCGTGTCATTGGCAATACCAAACACGGAAGTGGTCAAACTTGTAACGTGCAGCGATTGTCTTCCCGTCCTTGCTTGTCGCGATAGCAGAAGAGTTGTCAACCTGAAGAAGAGGAGTGTAACCCAAAAACTTCTTCTGTGTGAGAGAGTAGACCCCCTGAAAGTCATTGTGCTCCAAAACAGCAACTTGGCCATGCGCCCCAAGGCCCGAAATAAAGGGGAGGTACGGAGGAAGAGCAAGAGACTCCTGTTTCTCAACAGGATACTCTTTGTAAAAAACACGACCAGAGATATCCATCAATGCCCACATAGGCAACGAAAAGGAGCCCACCTGTTTCTCTTTATATGTTAAGTATGTACCAGTCGGATCCAAGTGAATATATGAGAGCGCAACATCAAAAGGAGATGGTTTTCTTCCACCCGAAAAATAAATGACGCCTGTTCGGGCATTCCAAACCTGGACCCAATTCAGCAGAATATCCCCATCGCGACTCATCTTAAACGGTGCAGGGAGTGTTGGTTGTTCTTTACCCAACAGTCTCCCGGTGCTGATATCCCAAACCCAAATACCTGGTTGGGTCTGAGAACTCGCACGAAACTCCTTTCCATTCGTGTGAAAGTATCCTTGGTGAAGCTCCTTCGGTCCTTTGAGAACAAAAAGAAGCTGACCTGTCGATGCATCACGCAGCTCAATGTTGTCCTTGTACAAAAGCGATATAATAGGCTTTGTTGGATGAAAATCCATTCGGTGAACGGAACCACGAAGAGTCAATTGATGTGAGAATGTAGAGGTCTTCAGATCTCCAATATGAAGCTGATTGTCGAGCACATATGCGACAGTCGTGCCACCTGGATGTATTGCGATGGCTTTTGCTCTCGGCGTGTTGGAGAGTGGTTTGTTAGAAAGTCTGTACGTCGATTTTCGCAGAGAGAGACTCCAAAGTTCCACACCATCACCGTAGATCATCACGGCATCTCCGGCAGGCCAAAAAAGCGAACCATGCACTGACATCGAAGATGTATACACACGCTGCTTTGTAGAAACTTCCCAAATCTCAAGAACTCGCCCACTCGTCGTTTTATCATTCTTCAAGATCGTGAAGAACTTACCATCAGGACTCAAATCGATTTTACGTATGGAAAGGGTGTCAAAGTAACTGAGCGTCATAATGGCCTTCTGTGTAGCGACATCCCAAATGTTGATATTGTTTTTCTGCGCCCAAGAACCAGTCAGAACCCTCCTACCATCCTCTGATATATCCACGTACATATGTCTCTTCTTGAGATCCCACTTTTGCCCAATGTTCCAGGAAGAGAGGATCTTATCATTGGCCCGATCACATACCACGATTTTCTCCATGGGTGTCACTTGGTCGACATAGTACTCAACTGCGACACCCATTTTTTGATCCTGTGTCCATGCATACGCATCACGCAAACATATCGACGACCGCTTCGGATTCGAAGAGACCTGGACAATAGAGGTCGAAAAACGTTGATCAATATCATATGTCGTCGGAACCAAAAGATAATCCCCAGAAAGATCAAATGTAACATTTAAGCGATGGTATCGCAAACCAAGTTGAATGGTCTGAGAGCGTTTTCCTGTCGCTGTATCAAAGAATTCAACCCAATGCTTTGTCTTGACACTATCGAAGTTATAATCGGACAAAGCAATGTTCTTTCCATCAGGTGACAAAGCAACGCCAGGAAAACAACCGTGCACTTTTTGAGGATCTGTTGTTGTGTAGACGTGTACAACCTGACGAGTAGAAAGCTCCCACTTGATGGACTTTCGACAATGATCTCCAGCAAAAAGAAAACGTCCGTCTTTTGAGAACACAAGATTGAAAATGGTGATTGGTAAATCAAACGAGTCCAGCCACTTATGTGTCGCAATGTCCCACACGTAGACCTGATGTTTGTCGTACGTAAAGTACCGTTTTCCATCTGGATGAAACACCACACCACGAATGGAGAAAGTATGCGCTTTGGGAAGCGCGGGAAAAGTGTCTTTCACAAGACAACCCTTACCGCAACCTTCATCAGTAAGCCCATCACAATCATCATCAATCCCATTGCATCGCTCTGTTTGGTATGTATAGTTTGATGTACAGATGACCTTCCCTGCACTACACTGAGCCAGTCCCACTGCACATCGCCCTTTTTGACCAGAGAGCACACAACCCACTATCTTTTCGGGATACATCTCATCAATACTTCCGTCACAATTGTCATCTTTTCCATTACACACTTCAAGCGCTGGACGAGGTGCATCACAAGCAAGCATACTCCCACTCACACAGCGCTCCACTCCCGTTCCACAAGGGGTCTGACATGATATTGTCAACTCCTCATCGACAGAACCATCGCAGTCATCATCCTTTCCATTACACTCTTCGACCTGTGGAGTTTGCGTTTGCTGGCAGGTCAGCTTCCCATCTGTACAATCATATTTTCCAGTCGCACAACGAGCATATTTGTCAGGCAAGATGCAAGACAGTCCCTTTTTAGAGTATGATTCGTCAATATCACCATCACAATCGTCGTCTTTCCCATTACATTCTTCGAGGGTTGGGAGCACCTGATCAAGGCAAGGTCCCCAATTCCCCGATTTGTCACACACCTTATATCCGAAACGACAGCCCCCTACAGCGGTGCTTTCTTTCGGACCATCAAAACAGGATCTTGTCTCTTTGGGAGGACACAAAAAGGCAGGCTCAGGAGGCGATGCATCAAGCACTTGGCTTGAAGGTGATTCGTCTGGCTGTGGGGTTTCGAGATCAGAATACTCATCAATTTTTTCACTTGGAGAAAATTCCACAAACGCTTCCGTCTCCTTGGGCTCTACACGCACAATCTCAGGCTCTTCAGATGCAATCCCACACGCAGCACACCAAACAACTAAAAAAATCCCACCGCAAGCCATGATCAATCTTTTCATACAACGATCTCCGCAACGTGAAGAAACATTCCAAAGAGTTTACCGAACACAAAGATTTGTATCACACTCCTCTTACACATTTGCTGTGAACTCCCCCTCCCGCCGGCTACGCCTTTGGAAGTGGCTTCTTGCTTCAGTGAGGAGACTTACCCACCCACTCCTAAACACAGGCCGAGCAAGCAAAACACCACGACCCTCACGAACTCTTTTCTTGATGCATTGTGGACTTGCCGTCCACACCTGCTCGGGGTTTTCACCCCGAACCCCACGATACTGCGTATCGTTTGTGTTGCGCCTTCGGCGCTTGGCATGTGCTCAACCGTCGCCAAGCGACGCTTTCGCGTGAACACAAAAGACACACCACAAACCCAACCTCCAAAACAATGTAGGCTCCCCATCAAAAAGACGATGTCATCGTGGGTGGGTTTTTTATCTCCAGCACAAACTTACTGGTCCTCTCACGAAAAAGACATTCAACATCGAGGTCGGACACAAGGCCCGACCCTACGGAAAAAATGCAACATCATGTTAATGCGCTTACTTCGCGAGAGCACCACTTACACAAAAGACGAACGACCACAACAATAACACACCCCTTCATCGAACAACGATAGCACACCCACTTCATCGAACAACGATAGCACACCCCCTTCATCAAGAAAAAACAAACCCTTGCGACATGCAAAGTCAACCCAGAAGACATACAACTCCAGAAAAGGATGCCATCATCCCCTCACCGACGAAGTCGGAACACAGACGATGTGATAACATCGTGGGGTCTGGGGTGAAAGCCCCAGGCGGGTGTGGGCTGCAAGCCCACGATGCCAAGCAGAGCGCGGCAGCCATATGGGCAAGTGGGAACGAGGGAGTATCAAGAAAAAAACAGAGGAGAGGGAGAGGATTTAGCGGGATGTCGTTCTCTTGCGGCCAAAGAAGCCAAAGGCCAGCAGGAACAAGAAGAGGAACAGGACAGGTGTTGGGGATGAAGAAGTATTACACTGGCATCCACCAGAGGCCAACAGAGGGATAGGATCGGGTGTCCCACCGTCCGTCACAGTCTCGGTATCTTTCGTGTTGTAACACATTCCTTTGCGGCAATCATATCCGGTAGGACAGGTCACACCACTGCAAGGATCATTCTCACACTTATTGTTAGAACAAACCCGACCATAGCGACATTGTGTTGTCGAAGAATCGGAACAAACATCCTTCACACACTGCCCGGCCTGACAAGTCTCGCCATCTGCACAGTTCACATCCTTACATGGATCAGCGGCACAAGCTCCATCCACACAGACCTCACCGTCAGCGCACTTGGGACACAACTTCTGACATGCGGCGGTTTTCCCTGGTACACATACTTCGCTGTCCTTACAGCTTCCGTTGTCCTTGCAGGTATCACCAAAGCACGCTCCGTCGGCTCCACAAATCTGATCGGATGTACAATCTTGTTGTTTGTAACATCCAGCCTCGCCACATTTGCCTTCGACACAGATCGTATCACCAGGACAGTCCGCATCAACCTGACATTGTCGGTCACCCGTACATTGAGCGTTCTTACACACTTCACTGCCAGAACAAGTCAGACCTGAGCAAGGATCTGTCACACACTTATCAATTTGACAGAGGCGACCATCCTTACAGTTGTTTTGTCCCTGACAGAAGTTGAGCACACATTTTCCGCTCTCACATACTTCTTCAGCCGAACACGTGACGTCTTTACATGGATCTTCCTTGCACTCCCCATCCACACAGGTCTCGCCATCTGAACAGGTCACACCTGCACACGTCTTCACACATGTACCACCTCGACAGAATTCACCCTTTCCACAGGTTTTATCCTTACATGAGTCAGCAGTACATTTGCCATCGATGCAAAGTTCACCATCCTGACAATCTTCGACTTTGCGACAGTCAGGCTGGACACACTTGTTCGCAACACAGATCTCCTCGCCCGGACATTCCGAATCCAAACGACAACCGTTGAAGACACACTGACCTTCAACACATACTCCGTTTGCGCCACACTCGACGTTCACACAACCATCATCGATACATTTGTTGGTTCGTGTACTACAAACCCGGCCATGACGACACTTGTTTCCACCTGTACATTGACTGGTCTCGCACTTCCCTGTGGTGTCATTGCAAACCTCATTAGATTGACATGTCACACCCGCACAAGGATCGGCAGCACAAGCTCCATCCACACAGCGCTCACCGCTCTTACAAGAGACATTCACACATGATTTGATACACTTACTGTCCGTTCTTCTACAGAACTCACCAGCAGCACACGCATTTCCACCAGGTGTGGGGCACTCGTTGGTCGAACAACCACCTTCAAAACAACTCTCGCCACTTTGACAAGTCGCCTCATTTGTATAACAGCCTGGAGCACGGCATTTTCCGGCAACACAGATGTCATCACCATCACAATCCACATCGACCTTACAGTCTTTGGGATCCGTACATTGACCAGCCATACAAACCTGCCCTGTTGGACAAGTCATCAATCCACAAGGATCATCGACACAAACGCCCATTCCTGGGTGACAAACACGATCATGACGACATGATTGTTTGGAGCAAGGGTTCGTAATACATTTTGGATTCTGTGCGTCTGAATCATCACAAACTTCATCTGCTTTACAAGCAGAACCAGCTTGTGCACACGCGTCCTTCACACATGTACCGTCAACACATTGCTCATCACTCTGACAGGTCACACCAGCGCAAGAACGAATGCATTTTCCATCACTAGGACGGCAAATTTCGTCATTCGCACATTGCTTCCCATCACAGAGATTCTCCTTGCACTGACTTTCCATACAAAGCGCTTTTGCATCTGAACACTTAGGTGAAAGCAGACTACATCCAGCAGGAACACAAATCCACTGACGAGCTGTATCTTGCACACAGATATCTGTCCCCTGACAATCGACATCCACACGACAACGGTTCTTCGCAGTCACTGAGAAGACCTGACGCTTGCACAGCGGTGGCACACCATTATCACAAACCTCAACCTCAAAAGACTTCGGCACATCAGCATCCGCAGCCGTCGGTTTCCAGGTGACTTTTCCTGTCGCAGCGTCGATCGTTGCGCCAGGAGGTGAAGTCACCAATCTCCAGGTCAAAGTGTCGTTTGTGTCGACATCATTGGCCTGTGGTTCATAGGTGTAATCTGTACCGACATACGCAGTCGAAGGTGCCTTGCTGTCGATTGTTGGGGGATGATTTCGTCCTTTGGGGTTGACCTTCCAAGTTTGAGAGTCACAGCGGTTTTGTGCATCACACACCTCAATCTCAAAATCAGCATCATTCCCAACATCCCCTGCACCAGGTGTCCAGCGAACCATGCCAGTGTTGGCATCGATGGTCGCGCCTGTGGGGCCTTTTTTGAGCGTCCAGGTGTGTTTGTCACCAGCATCTGGATCGAGCACACGAGGAGCATATGTGTACACAATGTCTTCTTGTGCGTCCGTTGGAGGTGTCGACACAATCGAAGGAGGTGTGTTGACATCTCTTGTCACACGGACCTTCCATGAGCGTGTACTGCATTTGTTTTTGCTATCACAAACCTGGATCTCAAAATCAAATGTTTTCCCCATATCTCCAGCCCCCGGAGTCCAGACAAGCGCGCCTGTCGAAGGATCAACTTTGGCGCCAGTTGGCCCCTTGTTGAGCTTCCAGGTATACGTCTCGCCAGGATAAGGATTGGAGACAAATGGACCGTATACATATGGCTTCGATACAGCCGTTAATGTCTTGGGAGTCCCACCAATCTGGGGAGGATTTTGTTCGCTGCTTACACGAATCTTCCACTTACGACTCGCACAATTTGCGCTGCTATCACAAACCTCAATCTCAGCATCAAAGTCTTTTCCAGCATCCGCAGCAGTCGGTGTCCAGGTCAACTTCCCTGTTTGTGGATCGACCTTCATATTGGTGGGTCCGCTCACGAGTTTCCAGGTATGCGTGTCCCCTGTATCAGGGTCAACAAGGACTGGTTCAAAGGCGTATTCCTTTGTCGCGACAGCATGGTTAGAAGGCGCATTTGCGATAGATGGAGGTGTATTGGCCTGACCACCAACCTTGATACGCCACTTACGCGTCGCACAACCACCTTTGTCATCACACACCTCGACCTCAACATCGAATGTCTTCCCTGCATCTCCGGCTTTTGGCGTCCAGGAGAGCTCACCAGTCTGTGCATCAAATGTCGCTCCTGGCGGAATCGACTTGGCAGTCCATGTGTGTTTGTCACCTGCATCAGGGTCCGTCACCTTTGGTTTGTAACCGTAAGGTTTTCCAACCTCAGCGGTCGTCTCAGGTGCACCGTCAATTTGAGGTGGGTTGTTTGCGGTCACAGTGGTCTTCCACTCTTGTGTCGCGCAGCCCCCCTTGTCGTCACAGACTTCGACTTTGAAGTTGACTTCTTTTCCACCATCAGAAGCCGCTGGCTTCCACGTAATCTTCCCTGTTGAAGGATCAATCGAAGCGGCGCCAGGGCCAGAGACGAGTTTCCAGGTGTGTTTGTCACCAGCGTCTGCGTCAGTGACCTTTGGTTCATAGGTGTAATCTTTGTCGATATCAGCCGTCAAACCTGGTGTTCCTGTAATCACAGGAGGTTGATTGCCTTTCCCAACACGCACCTCCCAAGACTGGGTTGTGCACTTACCACCTTGATCACACACTTCAAGCTCAAAACGATGAGACGCATCGTTCTCAGCGCTGGTTGGTGTCCATGTCACCTCACCTGTAGACGCATCGACTTTCGCACCAGAAGGTCCTTTTTTGAGCTTCCAGGTGTGTGTGTCTCCAGTGTCGGGATCTGTCACTGTAGGTTTATAGGAATATGCAGTTGACACTTCGCCCTTTACAGGAGGTGTGCTGGTGATGAGAGGAGGTTGATTCGCAGCCCCAACCTTCACCTTCCACTGTTGTGTCGCACAATCTCCCCCACTGTCACACAGCTCAAGCTCAAAGGTGACCTCTTTGCCGACATCTGTAGAAGACGGTGTCCAATCGATTTTGCCAGTCTTAGGATCAAAGCTCGCGCCTGCTGGTCCAGACTTCAATCGCCAGCCGTGTGTGTCTGTCGTGTCAGGGTCAATCACCGAAGGAGCGTATGAATAGGACTTCCCTTCTGTCGCGTCATTTGCAGGCACACCACCAATTTGAGGAGGTGTGTTGCTCACACCAGCCGAACGTACCAGTACGCTCCAGCTTTTTCGCGCACAGGAACCGCTCTTATCACAGACTTCAATCTCGAAGGGCACGTTTTGGCCAACAGCAGCTGTGGCAGGTGTCCAGGTCACTTCTCCAGTCGCAGCATCAACACTTGCGCCAGTAGGCAACGTCGTCCCTTTCCAGGTGTGTGTGTCCCCTGCGTCAGGATCAACAACTGCAGGTTTGAATCCATACGCAACACCCTCAATACCAGTATTGGAAGGTGTCCCTGTGATGGCAGGTGGTGTATTTCCGCTTCCGACACGGACTTTCCATGTCTGCGTCGTACAACCGCCCTTGTCATCACACACTTCGATGGCAAAGCTTACTTCTTTCCCATCATCCGCAGCTGTAGGAACCCAAGTCAAACGGCCTGTCGTTGGATCAACAGAGGCACCTGGAGGCAACGTCTTTCCGCTCCAAGAGAGGGTATCGCCGATGTCTGGATCCACCGCGACGGGTACATAAGAATAAGTTTGATTTGCAGTCGCCTTGGAGGAAGGCGTCGATGAAATGGACGGAGAAACGTTCCCTTGTGCATCTACTTTGACCTTCCATTTACGTGTTGCACAGGCGCCTTTGTCATCACACACTTCAATCTCAAAATCGAAGTGCTTGCCAGCGTCCGCAGAACCAGGTGTCCAGGTGATCGCACCAGTCGTCGAATCAATAGACGCACCAGTCGGAAGCGTTGTCCCCTTCCAGGTGTGTGTATCTCCGGAGTCAGCGTCTGTCACTTTTGGGCTGAAGGTGTAAGGCACACCAACAGAAGCCGTTGTTTTCGGCGCACCAACGATGACAGGTGGGTTGTTTCCATTTCCAACGCGAACTTTCCACGTTTGGATCGCACACGCTCCACTGTTATCACACACTTCGAGCTCAAACTCGATGTCTTTTCCGTCATCTCCGGCAGCAGGAGTCCAGTCGAGCTTCCCAGTAGAGGCTTCAAAGCTCGCACCAGCAGGTCCCTTTTTCAAGGCCCATGTATGAGTATCACTGGCATCGGGGTCGATCACGGCAGGTACATATGTATACGCCTGATTGACAGTTCCCGAAGTCGCAGGTGTCGTCGAGATCTGGGGAGGTGTGTTGGGACCGGATTGAACATTGACTTTCCAGGATTGGCTCGCGCAATCACCGGCAGCATCACAGACTTTGATGGAGAAGTCGACATCTTTACCGACATCAGCAGCCCCAGGTGTCCAATTCAAACGCCCTGTTTTTGGGTCCAAAGACGCACCAGCAGGCCCCTTGTCCAGGGTCCAAGTGTGTGTATCACCAGTGTCAGGATCTCGGACTGTTGGAGCGTATGTGTAGTTACGATCGCGTTGCGCAGTCTGTCCGGGTGTGCCGATAATTTGAGGAAGGTTGTTCCCTGTTGAGACACGAACTGTCCAGGTTTGCTTGGCACAAAGTCCTGATTGATCACAGACTTCGATGTCGAAATCAAACTCTTTTCCGGCATCGGCGGCAGCAGGAGTCCAGGTAATTTCGCCTGTGCTCGCGTTAATCGTTGCACCTGTGGGGAGTTTGTTTCCTTTCCAGGTATGTGTATCGCCAGTGTCATTGTCGATGACACTAGGTTTGTAGGAGTATGGTTTCGTCGCCGTTGCGTTTCCTTCAGGTGTTCCGAAGATCTGTGGAGGACTCGCGAGTTTTTTGACGTTGACTTTGAAGCTTTGTGTATCGCAAAGCCCACCCTTGTCGCACACCTTGATCGTGAAATCGATGGACTTCCCTTCATCAGACGTCGGAGGTAACCACGTCAAGACGCCAGTGCTTGCGTTGATGCTGGCGCCGGCTGGCCCTTTTGTGATGGACCATGTCAGGGTGTCGCCCGTGTCTGGATCTGTCGCATCAGCGTCGTAGTTGAGGGGGTTATCACGTGTGATATCAGAAGGCGCGGTCGAAGTAATCTTGGGTGGATCGTTGACATTGAGGACAGTGACTTTCCAGGCTTGCTTTATACAGCCACCTTTCTGGTCACACACTTCCACTTCAAAATCAAAGGACTTGCCAAGATCCGCAGCAGCAGGAGACCAAGAGACAGTGTTCCCGGCTCCCATCGCGGCGCCATTGGGTCCTTTGGTCATCTTATACGTAAGCGTATCGCCAGCGTCAGCGTCTGTTGCGGTCACTTTGTAAGTGTAGGTGGCCCGCTCATTCACAGTTGTCCCTGGTGTGCTCGTAATCTTGGGGAGATTGTTGACGAGTGTTTCGATGTCAAAGCTCCTCTTACCAACCTCTGTGTCAGCATCCACAGCGGTCACTTCGACAGTGATTTTCTTGCCGGAGTCGGCAGTTGTAGGCTTACACGTTATGGTGTAGAGGTCACTGCCTGTTTTGACAGCGGTACAGTAGCTCGGCAAGTTCGCAATATTGAAGATAGAAATAGCCTTACCATCGGGGTCCGTCGCTTTGACAGTAAATGAAAAGGTCTGTCCAGGGTAGCCTGATGTCGGTCCTGTGATCGTGAATGTGGGTGGATCACCTTTTGTGACGTTGACAGTAAATGTCTTGAACGCACTCAGTCCAGGTGAGCCTGTATCAGTCACGGTCATTTGGATCTTGTGTACACCAATATCCAGCGCCGTGGGTGTCCAGCAATACTGGAACGTCGCAGGGCTGTTTTGGTTGCTTGGCAAGGGATTGGGGGTCGAACCAACCTTTTGTGGCAAGGCCAAGAATGTAAGCTTCTGCCCGGCGTCAGGGTCGGATGCGGTCACAGTTGTGCAAGCCTTGATGCCAGGTTTGACTTGTACACTCGATGTACTCAAAGCGATCGTCGGAACGCGGTTGGTACAGCTCGCACGAACCACCAACAGAAAATCTCGGTAAACGGTGGCTTTCTTGGAGTCTTCTGCTTCAGGCGTGATGACCCAGTTGCCAGCTTTTGGTTTGGGCCAAGTAATGGTCCCTAGTTGATCGATCGTTGCGTTGTCAGCGACAGGAATAGAGCTATCTTTGTCGCGAGGTGTCCATCGCAAACGGTAGGTGATGGGATCATTTTCCTTGTCCGTTGCGTTGACGTTGATGATAAAGGGAATACCTGCACACCACTCGTAGTAAGTGGGAGAGTTGAAGTCTGGTCCGGTGTTTCCGTTAAGCCAAACTTGTGTTTCCAAGTTCCAGCTAGAGCCAGCGCGGCCAGAAGCACCTGAAATCCAGGCCCCTCCTCGCCAGCTCGCCACAAACGGCCCAAGACTTGTTCCGCGATATGTGTAGGTGAATGTGTTTCTTGCGATGATGACACCGTTGTTTCCATTTTGATCATCAAACACAACTCTCAGCTGTGCTGAGATGGAGCCACCATCACCCGTCGAGATCGAACCGACGTTGATTGTTCGGCCGACACAGGTCCCTGTTGAAGGGCACCAGTTGGAAAATCCGCGGCGAAAGTAAGTATCCAAAGTGATATCGACTGTTCGACCGCTCTTGTAAACATAACTCAATGTCCCACCACGAAAGTGGGAGGCTTCAGCCTGAGATGGAGCCCAACACAAAGTGGCTCCGACACTCAGCACCAAGGCCACAGCATACAAAAATGCAGGACGGAGTTGCCTCATTCTTTACTCCTCATTTCGAGCAAAAGAGCACAAAGGCAAGCGATACAAAGCGTTCCTTGTCGTATAGAATACCGAGCCTTACGTGCAAATCGATGTTGGACAAACACAGTATCTCACCGTGCTTACACAACGACAAATGAAACGTCCAATCCTTTGGAGTTTTCAGAAAAAGAGAAAACATAGACCGATACGGATGATTCGATGTCTACGAATATCCGACGTGAAGTGTTGGTCCCTTCAAAAAAATTCAAAGCGACCAGAAGGGGGGCTTAACAAGTGTTGAAAAAGAATTTCATGTTTGACCTCTCGATACATTGTAAAAGGGACAGCTCAAGGAGAACGTAGTTGCCATACATTGTTCTCCGACAAAGAAACCACAAAGCCACACACTTTTGGTTTTGCGAAATTCGCCACAAGGTAGGTTGTACCATGCAACAGGGGATTATCCTGTCACAACGTCTCTTGCCCTTGCAACACATTTTTTACAAAAACACCACCACCAAACGCCCTGACACTTCCTGTGCGACCAAAAAACCAAGGAACTCTCACAAAATACCAAGGTCTCGACACATCGCGTCTTCGTTAACAACAATGACCCCCCCCAATACAAAAAAGTCTCACATTTTCTCACAAGACAAAAATACATAGTCTGCTCTGAAAGTATTTTCCCCCAAAACAAAACCTTTTTTGTGTGAGCCTCTCCAAAAAACAGGTTGGTGAGAAGAAAAACTTCGCATTGACCACTGGACATTTCTACACCTCACCGTATCTTGCGACACGCAGGCATGCATCGTGGAGAAAGATGCAATGAGCCCCATTCAGATAGTCGAAACTCCCAGCAGGGAGGGGAGAATACATGATCACCATCCTCAAGGAGAACCCATTACTCCTTCTCTTCGTCGTCTCGGCGTTTGGGTACCTGCTCGGTAGTATCCGCATCGCAGGAACTCGCCTTGGTGTCGCCGCAGTCCTCTTTGTCGGCCTTGGCTTTGGTGCCCTCGATCCCAAGCTTCAAGTCCCCAAGATCATCATCTTGCTTGGACTCGCAATCTTTGTCTATACCATCGGACTCAGCAGTGGTCCAGGCTTCTTTGCGACCTTTAAACGCAGAGGCGCGAAAGACATCATCTTCGTGCTCGCGATGCTCACCCTCTCGGCCCTCGCGACAGTCGGACTCCACTACCTCTTTCACTTTCGAGCCTCCATGTCTGCCGGGATGTTCGCAGGTGTGACGACGAACACACCCGCACTCGCCGGATTGCTCGACATTATTCAGAGTTCCGATAAGTTTGACGATTTGGGACACGCAGCCAAAAACGCCGTCGTTGGTTACTCTCTCTCCTACCCCATGGGCGTGATTGGTGTCATGCTCGCGATCCACACGGCCCAAAAATGGTTGGGGATTGATTATCGCAAAGAAGAAGACCTTTTGCGCAAAGACTACGCGATCGACAGCCAACTCGTCAGCAGGACCGTCTTGATCACCAACAAAGACCTCGAAGATGTCGAGCTGCGCACCATCACAAAGAACAGTGACAGAAATATTCTGTTTGCACGAATCCAACGAGGGGATGAGGTCCAGCTAAGCCATTGGGACACACGACTCAAACGCAACGACAAGATCGTGATTGTCGGTTCATACGACGCCGTCCACAAGATGACGCAATACCTCGGAGAAGAAGTCGAGAGAGACATCTCTTACGAAAATTCATCGTATGCGTCTTTGAAGCTGTTCGTCTCCAACACTGCCGTTGTCGGACAATCCATCGCGTCACTGAGCTTAATCGAACAATTCCCGGCGTTGATCACACGTGTACAACGAGGAGACGTAGAGCTCCTCGCGAGCAGTGAGACCATCCTCGAATTGGGTGATCGCGTACAGCTCATCACCAGACAAAAAGATGTCGATGAGGTGACGGACCTCTTTGGGAACAGCTACGAATCACTCAGCCACATCAATCTCATGTCTTTTGGTTCGGGGATGGTGCTTGGTTTGCTGATGGGTTTGGTGACGTTCCAATTCCCTGGAGGGTTATCGTTCAAACTTGGCTTTGCAGGTGGTCCGATGCTTGTTGCCTTGATCCTTGGTCAGCTGAGGCGTACAGGTCCAATCATCTGGACACTTCCCTACAGTGCAAATCTAACACTTCGACAATTTGGCTTGATTTTACTTCTCGCGGGGATTGGTATTCGCTCGGGACACACCTTCTTGACGACATTGCAAGCAGGTGGAGGGAGCGCGCTCTTTGTATGTTCTTTGCTGTTAAGCTTCCTGACGGCGTTTTTCACCTTGTGGATTGGCTACAAAATCTTACGCATCCCCTTTAGTTTTTTAACAGGAATGGTCGCCAACCAACCCGCCATCCTCGAATACGCAATCGACCAATCCGAGAACAAACTTCCGACGATCGGTTTCACCATGATTCTCCCCATCTCCATGATCGCTAAAATCCTGTTTGTCCAACTCCTGTTTGTCCTGCTGTCATAGCCGTGAATACTCGATAAAACGAGTACATTCAAAAAGAACCTTTCCTCCAAGGAACCAGATTTGTATACTCGCCACGATCCATCAAGGACGAGGTCGCTTTTCCTTGAAGCGACCCAAAACCAAGGAGGACTCGGATGAATAAACGAAAGTGGCTTTGGATTGGGGGAATGCTCCCCGTGATTCTAGGTCTTGTTGGTCTTATCATTTACTTTGCCTTTCCCCAGTTATTGCTCGGCATGGTCCGCATGGGCTATGAACGAAATGCCCGTGTGACAGCCAAAAAAGTCATCGTCGATGGTTACCCCATCTCGTACTATGAGGGAGGAAAAGCAGACGCGCCCAAGTTGATCTTGATACATGGTTTTGGTGACAGCAAAATCAGCTTCCTTCAGACGGCGAAGTGGCTCACCAAAACATACCGCGTCTTAATACCAGAAGTTCCTGGTTTTGGGACATCTCCACACGACACCAAGCGGAGCTATGACATCGTGTCACAGGTCACCATTTTCCACAAAATGTTTGGAAAGCTCGGTTACAAGAAATTCGCACTTGGGGGGAACTCGATGGGTGGACACATCGCAGCAGCCTATACTTTGCGTCATCCCAAAGAGGTCTCCAAACTCATCTTACTCAACGCAGCCGGTGTAAAAGCTCCCCAAACGGGTATCCCTTACGCTCCAGGTCGTCACCCAATGAAGAGCCAAAAGGACTTCCTCACCTTCCTCAAAAAATGCTTCTATAAGCTCCCAAGTATCCCTGGACCGGTGCTCTCTTTCCTGACCAAGCAAGCCATCAAAAATGCCAAATGGAATCAAAAAATTGGCGACGACATCCGAAAAGGAAGAGATTATCTTCTCAACGCCAAGGTCGCGAATATTACGACCCCAACGCTTATCTTATGGGGCGACCACGATCGCATCGTCGCACCTGCTATCGGTAAGGTGTACCACGCACAGATCAAAGATTCGAAGTGGATCATGATGAAGAAATGTGGACACCTCCCCCAAAACGAATATCCCCACAAAACCGCAAAGCATATCCTCTCCTTCCTCAAAAAATAGAGGAACTCTTTTCTTGATACATTGTGGACTTGCCGTCCACACCTGCTCGGGGTCACAGACCCCGAACCCCACAATGCTCACGCATTGTTTGTGTTGCGCCTTCGGCGCTTGGAAGAGCATATGCTCAACCGTCGCAAAGCGACGCTCTCGCGTGAACACAAAAGACACACCACAAACCCAACCTCCAAACCAATATAGAATCCCGATCAAAAAGAACAAACCCTTGCGACATGCAAAGTCAACCCAAAAGACATACATCTCCAGAGAAGGATACCATCAACCCCTCAACGACAAAGTCGGAACACAAACGATGTGATAACATTGCGGGGTCTGGGGGCAACGACCCCAGGCGGGTGTGGGCGGCAAGCCCACCATGCCAAGCAGAAAAAGAAAAAACTTCCCAATCAACACGCTCCTGTTCGTCCAAGGATGTGTCACGACAAAGACTCCGACAACCTCACAATGGAAGAAAATACAGGGTAGCCCATGCAAAAAAGTGAACACATCTTTCTGTTTTTGACTTTGTTCTTGCTCGCAGGTTGTGGGTTTACATCAAACCAGCAAGGTCACCTCTCGACAAACCAAGAGAATAACATCATCACTTTTCAGGCTGTCCCCCTTCACGAAACACAACAGCGCTTCATCACAATATATAATGATGGAGAAGCCGATCTCATCATTCACGCGCTCCTCATCCCCAAAAACCCTTACGAATCATTTAGGCTACATCATCCCCCAGCTCTTCCATTTACACTCAAACCTGGAACACAACACAACATTAAACTCACCGTTGCATACACAGCCAAACACAACATAGACGCCCAAGCAGACCTGATCTTATCTCTTGAAAACGCAGAGAACGCCAGCAACGAAGGGCTCTTTCATATCAAACTCCTCCACCAACCTGCACCTCCCATACCTGACCCAAGTGTCGAATTTTCCTGCGCCCCCCTCCTCTCCTTTCCAAAAACTACAAGAAACACCACATCAACCCAAACTTGCGAGGTCCACAACAGAGGACACGAAGAGATCACCCTCACAACAGATTCATTTGTCGTAAAGTCAGGTCGAAAAGAAGACTTCTCCCTCACCTTCTCGAATCAGGCCCCCAAGGCGATCATCCCCAAAGGTGCTTCTGTAACATGCAACATCCAATACTCTCCTTCACAAGAATCCCCCATCATATCAGTGGGACACTTCGTCTTCAAAAGCTCCCCAACCAACGAGCAAGTAACGCTCAAAGTCAAAGGTCATGTCGCCTACGCTTCCTTTGAAGCCATCCCCATCTATCCCCCTTGCACAACAGACGCAGATTGCGATTGGCTCGATCATCAACACACCTGTGTGACGGATCCCTATGGCCCAGACAAAAACTGCCGGATGAAAGAACCAGACACCTTATTGATGTTCCGCTACATCCCTTGGGGGTCAACATTAAAAAGAACGCTCAGAATACGAGCTCTGGGAAATGTTCCGCTCATTGTAAATGGAATCAAGATCACACAATACCACAGCAATGACCTGCGTCTCGACATGGAAAAAGTGACATTCCCCCTCAACATCCCCCCAAATACACACAAAGATATCACCGTCGAATATACACCCTCCGATAGATACCCAGATGCAGGTGAGATGCATATCGACACAAATGTCGGAACAAAAAACGTCCCTATCAAAGTAGCCTCATATGGTTGCATCATAAGACCTCCATTAAAAAAAGAAGAAGTGTTCTCACACCGCCCAAGATACCTCTGGATCGAAAACGTAGGAAGTTCGTCCTGCCTTGTCCGCAACTTTTATCTCGAAAAACAAAACCATGACTACTTCAAAATCCTTTACCCATCCAAGCCAAACCAAACAATCCCCCCTGGTTCTAAAATGCATATTATCATCCAGTATTCCCCAATGGGTAGGGCTGTAAAAGAAGGTAAGCTCATTCTCGAAACAAATGACCTTATCCAGCCAACTCGGACGGTGACATTGATGGGATATGTCCCTGAAGGCTCTGAATGCAGAATAGTGGCAAAACCTAGAGCACTCGATTTTTCTTTTGTCCCAATAGGCCAGACCAAAACCATGACAATTTCAGTCACCAACGATAGTTGGGGTGATTGTCTCCCCAGACGCTTTAGTACCCACCACCCTCAGCACAAGGGACATTCACCTTTCAGCATCCTCGCAAAAAACTTACTCCCCAAGCGTTTACGGGGAGGAGAGACAATGCAAGTCAACGTCCAGTACACTCCCACAAAAGTCGGAGATGAACATTGGGTTTTGGGTATTGACAGCAATGACGGCAGGTATCCTACGCTTGTACTACCGCTCTCAGGCACAACCAACCATCCGTGTCTCCTCTCCATCCCATCAATCGTTGATTTTGGTCGCTCATCCGTCAACTGTACAGCACAGACAAAAACACTCACAATTTACCACAGTGGCGCTGAACATTGCCCAACATCCATTGACATCGACGCCATCAACATGAATCCACAAACAACACAGGCATTCACCATCACAAAAACCCCCAAACTCCCCCTCACTGTTACAGCAACCAAGCACGCACAAATACAAGTCTCATTCCGAGCCACACAGGCAATCCATCAACACGCCACCATCGAACTCAAAACAGACGTCAAAGCCCAGCCAACAGTATCCATCCCCATACAAGGAAAAGGTCACGCGACAAACGAAGAGAAGGAGATCTTCCAGCAAAGAAAACGCCCCACCGTCGATTATTTATTCGTCGTCGCCGACACCAAATCAATGTCCTTCGTCCAACAACAGCTCACACAACACATTCCACTCTTCCTCCGCTCACTCACACAACAAAATGTCGACTACCGCGTAGGCGTCATCTCCACAGACAGCACGACATGCAAAGATGGCCCTCCCTGCACAGAAGGCCGAGCACCAGGTTGTCTACATGGGACAAAGTCAACATTCATCACATCATCCCCCCCGAACGCTGCACAGCTGCTCAAACAAAATCTTCTCGTCGGGAACACAGGAAGCACAGAGCCACAAGGCCTCGAAGCGACATATCGAGCGCTCACACCACCGACTCTCAATGACTTGCAATGCAATAATGGGTTCATTCGAACAGATGCGGCACTATCGATCATATACACTTCCAACACAGATGACGTCTCAGCGAAATCTCAGTCATTTTTTGAAGACTTCTTCTCCAAGCAAAACAAACAAGTCATCGTCTCGGCCATTGGGCCTTCGATTGTGAGTGGAGGTGCTTGCCTTGGTTCATGCAGGTACCATGAACTGGCCAACAAAACAAATGGATACTATCAGGGTATTCGTTCGACGGACTGGGGGAATATGATGGTTCAACTCGCCAAGACAGGCATAGAACTCCGCTCACAATTTGCGTTATCTCAACGTCCTGCTCTGCAAACTCTTCAGGTACGTGTCAATGGCATCGTCATCCCACGAAGCGAACAGTATGGCTGGGAATACGATACTTTGACCAACAAGATTGTGTTTTCCAATCGCGCGATCCCAAGCCCCGGCGCGACAATTGAAATACAATACAAATCCCTTTGCAAACCGTAGCCATCCAAATCCCCTCACTCTTTCCCAAAAGCGAAGCGCTTCAAAACCGACGAAGTCGGAACACAGACGATGTGATAACATCGTGGGTCTGGGGTCGTAGACCCCAGGCGGGTGTGGGTGGCAAACCCACGATGCCAAGCGAAGCGCGGCAGCCAGAGCCAAGCGGAGCGCGGCAGTAAGGGCGAGTGGAAACTCGCCCTACTCTCAGCGAGTGGTAACTCGTCCTACTCTCAGCGAGTGGCAACTCGCCCTACTCTCAGCGACTCGCCCCACTCTCCCAAAAAACATAAGCTAGTCAATGGGTATGACAGTGTGATACAGTCCCGACTCAGAATCACACTTACACAAAGGAGAGTGAAATGACGAACGTCCCAGTCATCACCCGCTGTTCACTGTACACCGCGATGCTGTTTCTTGCCATCTCGATACTAACCCCGAAGCAGCCGGATGCATGGAACAAAACCCACACCATTCTCAAAAAGAAAAAGAATGGCCAATCGTGCAGAGCCAACAAAGAGTGCCGAAGAGGTTCGGTGTGTATGCGCTACAGAGGTCGGAAGATCTGTGCCATCAAAACCAACAAAGGCAAACGCTGCGACAAACGAACCTACAAACTTTGTAGTCTTGGTTTGACTTGCCGCTACTTCAAAGGTTACGCGAGATGCGTCAAAGTCCACAAAATAGGACAACGCTGCAACGACGCAAGATTCGACATTTGCTACACAGGTTACTTTTGTCTCGACCAAAAGCTCGGTCGAAAACTCAAACTCCTACGAAGCAACCTCTCACGAGTGCTCGGTCGATGTGTAGGTGTTCGTAAACTAAATCAACGATGTGGAGCATTTGCACTTTGTGGTGCAGGGTTCACATGCAAAAGACGTGTTTGTAAACCCATCGAGTCGTTCAAGAAGAGAGCACTTACCCCCGTCAAAACCATCGCAGGCAAAGGCGCCAACAGAGGCAAACAGTTTGGCAAGAAGATGAAGAAAAACCTGCAAAGGAGTTACAAACGACTCAGACACCGAAAGCGCCAGAAACGCGAGAAGGCCATCCGCAAAGCCAAACGTGAGAAAGCACAAAAGTCTTCCAAAAAACGACTCAAAGCCCAAAAGAAAGAAAAGAAAGTCAAACACGAAGCTCGAAAAAAAGCCCAAAAGCGCGTCAAATCCCAGATCAAGGCCAAAAAAGCACGAAAACAAGCGCAGCTCAACAAAAAAGCCAACAAACGAAAAGCACAGCAACGCAAAAAAGCACTGATCAAACTCAAAAAAGCACAGCAAACTTCTAAGAAGACCAAAGCCCAAAAGCTCTCCAAGGCCAAAGCACAAAAGTCCGCCAAAACACGCGCAAAAGCCCAAAAGCTCATCAAATCAATCCAAAAAGCCAAACAAAAAAGAACCAAGGCACAACAACTCTCCAAAAAGAAAGCCAAAGCCCAAAAGCTCTCCAAGAGAAGAACCAAAGCACAACAAGCTTCCAAACAGTACATGGAGCGACAAAAGCTCTCCAAAATGAATCCCTGGCAAAGACAAAAATACCTCGCGCAAAAAAGAGCCAAGAAAAAATTACAAGCCGATCGACAAAAGTTCAGCAAACTCCCACCTAAAATGCAGCAACAACGGACACGACAAAAAGCCAAGAAACAACAGGCAAGCAAAAAACAACGAAACACAAAATCTCGACAACGCACACAGAAAAAGAAAAAAATCACAGCGCAAAGTAATACAAAAGCCAAGCAAAACCGACAGGGCCGCGCCAAAGTCAACGTACAAAAAAACAGAAAGTATCGCTCTGCTCGCCAGAAAAAGAGCAAGTACGACAAAATGAGCTTCCCCAAAAAGGTCGCATACAAAATCAAGAACGGTATCAAAGGAGCCGTCAAAGGTGTCTCAAGCTTCTTCCGCAAAGGCGCCCAAAAGGCCTACAAAGCAAAACAAAAGAGCGCAAAAGTCTATCGCAAAAAACGACAGCAGATCACAAAAAGCACACGTTCAAAAGCACAAAAACTCAAAAAGAAAAGTCAACTCGCCGCCAAATACGCCAAACGCAAAAAACAACGCGTTGGCAAACAAGGCAAAGAGAAACTTCAAAAGTCCAAGAAAAAATCACAACGTGCCGCCAAAGCCACAAAACAAGCCAGCAAAAAGGCCGCCAAAAAAACCAAAGACGCCGCCAAAAAATCACTCAATGTCAGTAAAAAAATAGCACTCGCTGCCAAAAAAGCCGCAACCAAATGGGCCAGAAAATCCAAAGGGTTGATCCAATCACTCATCGTCAAAGGTGCCAAGACCAACGCCAAAAAAGCATTCGGCATGATGAAGAGCAAACTCACAAGCAATTGGAGCAAACACACCAAACAAGCCAGTACGCTCATGTCCAGAGGAAAATCCAGACTGATGAGCCAATTCGGGAAAGCCAAACGTGGCTCCCAATTCAAAAATCTCACCAAAAAAGCCATCAAGCGTCTAAAAGGTGCAGGTAGTGGTGCAGCTGCGTTCTTGGTCTCCATGGTCCTCGACGCCGGTGTCATGTACGCTGTCAGCGCCATCACCTGCAAAGTCAAACAAAAAGATCTCAAAACAGCCAGCGGCAAAAAAACCACGACCTTCGGCAATTGCTTTGCACATCAATCAGCCAATGGAACCTTCGAATACTTCTATGGATTATTGATAGGTGGTCTCGTCATGGACGCCGCTACCTACACAGTCCTCGCTCCCGCAGTTCTCGCATGTGTCACCGCCTGCAGTATCATGATCCCCGGCGCAGGACTCGCGATCGGCACCGCCTGTGTACCCGCCATCCAAACTGTCGCACAAGAAGTCATCGACCAAGCCATCAAAAACAAAATCAAAGCCAAAATCTGGAGCGGTGGACCACGCCTCTACCAAGACTTCTACAAATTTTACGGTGGAAAATAACTCCTTACAGAGAAACACTTGAACGTCTCCTTTGAGCTTGATACCGTCATGGATGGTCCAACGTGTGTCAACGTCGAAAGGAGAATGCATTGGCCAAGATCTTATGTTTATCGGGATATGACGCGGAAAGCCATCAACGCTGGCGTCGTGGCCTTCTACGCTCCATGCCCCAACATCAGTGGACAGTCCTCTCGCTCCCACCTCGCTTCTTCAGTTGGCGCTCTCGGGGAAATGCCCTCACCTGGGCCTTCTCTGAGCGTGAAACCCTTGAAGCCGAATACGATCTTCTACTCGCGACTTCGATGGTGGACCTCTCGACACTTCGGGGCCTTGTCCCCGCGCTCACAAAGCTCCCCACATACGTTTACTTTCACGAGAACCAATTCGTCTATCCGATCAGACAAGTCGCACAACGTGAACGCCTGCACTTCTGTATGCTCAACCTCTACACGGCACTCGCCGCCGACTCGATCGCGTTTAACTCATCGTATAACCGCGACACTCTCCTCCAAGGTGCCAAAGCCCTCCTAAAACGTATGCCCGACTGTGTCCCTCCCGGCATCGTCGAATCTATTGAGGAACGATCGACAGTCCTCCCTGTCCCTCTCGAAGAACGATGCTTCACAAAAGAACAAATCGAAGCCACTGCGCGGCCTTCTATTCTATGGAATCATCGCTGGGAGTACGACAAAGCCCCCGAACGCTTCTTTCATGCGCTATTCGCGCTCTCCGAACAAGATGTCGACTTTGAGCTGCATGTCGTTGGTCAACGTTTTCGCAAGAGCCCCAAGATCTTCGATGAGGCCAAAGAACGCCTCGCCCCATACATCGAGACATGGGGATATCTCGAAGACGCAAACGCCTACCGCGCGCTCCTTCGACGCTGTGATATCGCTGTCTCAACGGCACTTCATGAGTTTCAAGGGTTGGCGTTACTCGAAGCTGTCGCCGCAGGATGCCGCCCTCTCGTCCCCAACCGCCTCGCCTATCCTGAGTGGATCCCCCCACGCTACCTTTATGACTCATTCACAGAAGACGAAGACAAAGAACAACGAGCGCTTGTCGCAGCTCTTCAGAAGGCGCTCAAGGCGCCAAGAGAGAGACACCACGTCGCGTTGGACACGCTCTCTTGGACAACACAAAAGTACGCCTACGCACAATGGCTGGGTGTATAGCCCCGTCCTCCCCCACAAAGCTGCCTTGTCAACATCAGATAAGTCCGTGTATGTTTGAAAAAAAGATTGCTTGCGCAAGTGATTCCTCATACTCTTCCGTTTTTACGAAGGAAAGAAATTGACACATGGATGAGTGAATGGACTTGCCCCCAAAGACGTAATTTTACGAGAACACCTAAAGTTCAGGGGCTCTGTATCCTGCTTCATCCACTAGACACTCAAAGCAAAAGGGTTTTTGTATGCACATACAAGAATACAAACCACAAGAAACGCTCACACTTTTTGAGCCAGATTACCAAGAACGCCCAGAAGACGGTTTTCCATGGTTTATCCTGCTCTTTTTGTCCATTTTTTACATCGCCCCGATCATGGTGTCGCCCCCCATTGCGTTTCGGATCCTGTGGTATGGCGTCTTAATCTTCATCACATGGAGTGTCATTTTCTCTTCGGTATCGACACAACAGTGGATCAGGTTATCCCTCTCCAAAGACGATTGCCTATGGGAATGGCGAGTGGGGAAAGAAGAAGAAAGTGGCTCTTTTTCACCACAAGACGTTGAGAGTTTCTCATTTGAATTATCGACATACCAGGGCGCATCCGAAGAAGTCTATCTGGTCCTTTGCTTTTCTTTGCGCGACACAACCTCCCTCTCAGCGGAATTAACAGTCGATGGAATTGAAACAAGAGACGAGGTTCTCGACTTTGCCAAACGAATCGCGCAAATCCTCAATATCCCATGGGGGAACATCGACGCAAGTGATCCACTCAACTTCACGTTGAGTTTTGATAGAGCATACACAGAAAAGACATGCAAACATCCAATCGATACATTCGATGAGCCGGAACAAATACTGCTCAAACGAAAACACGGACAAGATGACAAGACCGAACAAGACACAGATTCATTACAGCAACTTTACGAAAAAGGAGAAGCCAAAAAAGACGCTCGACTCGCAAACATCATCACGACACCTTGGGATCCCAAAAAACATACATTTGTTGGGGAGCTTGTCGCATACAAGCCCGAAAAGCTGCTCGTCCTCGAACACAAAACGACCCCCTTATCACTCGTAGTATCTGCAGCGAAGTTCGGTTTTTACAGCACTCTCTTCATGTTTATTGGTGTCTATGTCCTCGGGATTTTTGGCATCAGACTCCACCTCGATCCAGTATGGCCATTGAAGGCAGGAGTGGGTGTCTTTTGCTTTTGCAGTATCTGGAATCTTGTTTCCTGGAAAATGGGTCGATATCCCCCCGAACGATGGACCTTCGTATTTGGTGAGCCCTCACTCACGTACGAACATGGTGACAAAAAGATACAATACCCACTCGACAAAGCCACTGGCATTCTTTTCGAACGCACAATGACCCAGTACACGAGAACAACAGGGACAAAACACAACAGGGGAACAGAGACGTACTACACGTACAATGGAATTACGTACATCACAGGTATGCCCGGTCATACAAAGCTAGAAGTTTGTGAAACAGGTGAGCTTACAAACAACGCACAAACAGTATACGATGATGGGATAGCCTTCGCGGGGATGCTCTCAAATACACTCGCACTCCCCCTCTCCTTCGAAGACGAAGCATGAAAGTCTTCTGTCTAGAACGAAATCACGCTGGTAGCCGGTTTTGTCCGGTTTGTTTTGTCCCCATAACCAAGTTGCCCATATTGATTGTTCCCCCAACACTTGACCTCATGATTATCCAACAACGCACATGTAAAACCAACCCCCAAAGAGAGCTGAATGGCGCGTCTTCCGGTGCCAATGGAGACCGTAGCTGAAGCTGGTTTATTCCGGTTGGTTGTGTCACCATAGCCAAGCTCTCCGCTGGCATTCTTCCCCCAACACTTGACCTGACCATTATCAAGAATGACACATGTATGACTCTCACCTGCAGCAATGTAAGTTGCCGTTCGTCCGGCTCCCAAATCCACAAACGCAGACGGTGGACTCAGACGCTGTGACGTATCGCCATACCCAAGTTGACCACTGGAATTGTGTCCCCAACACTTCACTTTGTTGTTGTTGAGGAGCACACACACATGGATGGATCCCTGCGTAATTTGCTTTACGGAGAGACCTGTTCCTAGTGAAATATACTTCGAATCAGGAACTTTACGTGTGGTCGTGTCTCCATACCCCAGCTTCCCAGCCAACCCAGACCCCCAACACTTGCTCTGACCATTCGTCAACAAAACACAAGTATAACTGCTACTCGTGTGGACTGTCTGGACAGAGAATCCAGTCGTCACATAGGACGCAGGTGGCTGCAAATAGCCAAGAATCCCTGCACTTGCATACCCAAGTTCTCCATATGTATTGCTCCCCCAACATTTTATCCTGTCGTTACTCAACACAGCACACATATGACCACTTCCAACGGAGAGCGTTTTCGCAGTCGAACCAACCGCAACGGATGTACTCGGTGGCGATGTACGCTCCATACGATCGTTATAACCGAGCATACCTGTGTTATTGAATCCCCAACACTTGATTTGACCGTTGGCCAATATCGCACAACTCGAAGCTCTCCCGGCAGAGACCTTCGATACAAAAGTCCCCACACTCACATTTTGTGTTGGAGGCTTTGAACGATCTATTTTGTCACCATAGCCAAGCTGTCCATTCAAATTGTGTCCCCAACACTTGATATTTTGTCCGACGACAGCGCAAACATGTTCATTACCTGCTGCAATCTCGTACACCAACGTGCTGCACTTTCCAGATTGACATGTACCAGAACAGACCAATCCACACGCACCACAATGTGCCTTGTCAGTGAGCAAAGAAACACACTTTCCGCCACATAATGTCTGCCCCGTCGGACATACACACTGGCCGGACTGACAACTCTGCCCAGTACCACAAACCTTTCCACACGCACCACAATGTGCCTTATCAGTCTTTGTATTCACACACTGTCCACCACATAGGGTCTGTCCCGTCGGACACTGACACGTCCCCGTTGTACACGAAGTTCCACCACTACACACAAAACCACATGCACCACAATGAGTATTATCCGTGTCGGTGTTGACACACTTTCCACCACATAATGTCTGTCCCGTCGGACACACACACTGGCCAGACTGACAACTTTGCCCAGCACCACAGACTTTTCCACACCCTCCACAATTTGTTGTGTCAGTCTTCACATTCACACACTTTCCATTGCACAATGTCTGTCCAGTTGGACACTGACATGTGCCAGAGAGACAAGACGTCCCTCCTGTACAGGCTTTTCCACACGCACCACAGTGGACATCGCTGCTCTTTGTGTCCACACAAGCCCCACCACAAGAGGTTGTCCCAGCCGGACAAACACAGGCACCATTACTACAAGATTGCCCTGTGTGACATGTTTTCCCACACGCACCACAATGTTTTGTGTTCGACTTTGTATCTACACATGTGCGACTACAATCCGTTAAACCAGTTGGACACTGAAATGTACATGCCCCAGAAAGACAGACTTCATCAGAAGCACAAGCCTTTCCACATCCACCACAATGACTTGTACTGCTTTTTACATCGACACAAGAACCGCTACAATTTGTGGTCCCTGAAGCGCACTGCAAAACACAGCTCCCCTGATTGCAGACTTCACCTGTCTTGCATACCTTCCCACATTGTCCACAGTGGGCCTTATCCGACTTTGTATCCACACACTTACCACCACAATTTGTTGTCCCCACACGACAATTAAGCAGGCAGTTACCAGAGACACAGACTTCATTTGTCGCACAGGCTTTTCCACATCCACCACAATGTGAACGGTCCTTTTGCAAAGACACACAAGACCCCGAACAATTGCTAAGACCTGCACCACATACAAGAGTGCACTTACCTGCCTGACAGGTCTCACCGTTTGCACAGGCTTTTCCACATGCGCCACAATGTTGTTCACTGCTCTTTGTATCCACACAAGCACCCCCACAATTCTGAAGGCCAGCACTACACTTCAACACACAGCGACCATTTTCACACGACTCCCCAGAAGCACAAGCCTTTCCACATGCGCCACAATGACTTGTACTGCTCTTTGTATCCACACAGGCATCAGCACACGATGCTGTCCCGCTAGGACAAGCACACGCTCCGTCTGTACAGGACTGCCCGGTATGACATGATGTACCACAACGACCGCAATGTTCGGTGCTCGTCTGGGTGTTGACACATGTACCATCACAAAGTAACTCATCCGCCCCACAAGAAGAAGAACATGTGCCTTCTTTACATTGTTCATTCTCTTTACAAGAAGTGCCGCAGGCTCCGCAGTGTTTGGCATTGGATTTTGTGTTGACACATTCTCCGCCACAGTTGCTTTTGCCATCCTCACAAAAAGCCTTACAAGACCCCTTGTCACAGGATTCCCCTTCTTTGCAGGCGGCATCGCAGGCGCTACAATGCTTGGCATCACTTTGTGTATCCACACACATCTGTCCACATTGCGTTTTGCCAGCGCTGCACTCCGTGACACATTGTCCTTCATCACAGGTAAGCTCATTCACACAATCACCACCGACCTTACACACTGCAGGTGGTGGACCACATGCGATGCTCAGTGACATCCATATACCGAGTAAAAACAGGAACAGAAAATACCGATGGGTGTATCGTTGGTTCATGGGATCTCCTTCGGCGCATATCGAGCGCGCTGGGTATGAGACCTCCCCCAAATTCTCGAAAAAGACTGTTCTGGAAAGGGTGAATTTCCGTAGAGAGCGCAAAAGTCACTTGAGAAGTGTGAAGAGGTCAACCAAGTATGACGAGCATCATGCTCATCGGACAAACGGCCTCCCCGCAAAGCAATCGGTGTACCAACATCCCATCAAAAAAGAAAAAACACATCACCAAAAAAATTGCACTGCGCAGTCAACATGCTAGAAAAAAGTTTGAATATTCTTAAAAAATATACGTATGCACCCTTCAACAAGATTGTGGAGTAAAGCTTCGGACAGATGGAGCAATCACACTCCACAATATTCTTACAAGATCGAGCAGTTTATCACTCATGTTCAAAGAGTACAAACTCCTCTTGTAACATTTCGATTTGACCAAGGATGTCGATTAGACGATGACCAAGAGGTGTGAGATGATATTCTACTCGGGGAGGGATCTCGGGGTAGGCTGTTCGTTCGATGGTACCAAATTCAACATTCTTGCGTAGACATTGATTCAACACTTTCGTTGTCAATCCTTCAACACTCCGCACCATCGCACCAGGTCGACAAATATCATTCGAAAGCAAACGAAAGACAGTCATTGACCACTTGCATCCACAAATCGTTTCAACCAACCGCGCGCCTTGTTCGGGTGGGCTTTGTCTAGAAAAAAACAACGTCTCAGAATCTGCCATGACCAACTCCAACACACCAAAGAAACAGAAAAAGCAGAAAAATGCGCACAGGAAAAATAAGCCTCTTTCCAACAAAACACAAGTAGACTTTCCAGAGGGCACTCCAACAACCCCTACAATCCCCCAACTCCTTTCTCTCCAGCCTTTGGAGAAAAAAGGGGTTTTTCGCCGACATATACGTGATTTAGCTAGAAATCTGCTCCGGCGGACGTTGCACTTGTGTCTCCGCAAACTCCCCTGACTCCACCAAATCATCCCCATCTTGCAGGCGGATATAGCAAGGCCATATCCTTGCATTCCCTTCTACTCGCTTATTTGCAGTGGGTTTTTTGCGTCTTCACTTGCAACATACGCCTCAACAAACTCTCCACCCTGTCACTTC
>MDTC01165726.1_pt1 | contig 59187 bp, 41 predicted proteins | sample 811181 | NCBI WGS metagenome assembly MDTC01 (sample SAMN05326644, study PRJNA326480) | marine metagenome | isolation source: seawater | place: Pacific Ocean: North | collected 2011 | reverse complement strand
GTGGTTGCACATGAGTTTGGCCCACGTCATAACTTACCACCTTACGTCTGCATCCCCAATCAACCTAACGAGTTTGCAGGTACTGGATATTTAAGCAGCTCATTTTCTGGGTTTAGCTTAGGTTCTGACCCAGCTAGCGATGGCTTTCAAGTTCGTGACCTTAGACTTCCCAATAACGTGAATGATAACAGGTTTGGCACAAGGCGAAAAATGCTTGGCGCAGTAAACGATTATTTTGCCAATAAAGAGAAGTCGGATTCATTAGACGCAGTAGACTCTTTCTACGACCGTGCTTATAGTTTAATCTCTAGTGAAAAAGCCAGAGATGCCTTTGATATTAATAAAGAAGATGCCGCCACTAGAGACAGGTACGGCAGAAACACCGCAGGCGCTAGGATGCTCCTTGCTAGAAGGTTGGTAGAGGCTGGCACAAGATTCGTGACACTGACCTATGGCGGTTGGGATATGCACAGTAATATCGAGAATGGCATTCGTGGCCAAGTCCCCGCATTGGATCAAGGTCTGGCAGCGTTAATTGCTGACTTAGATGATCGTGGAATGTTAGATTCTACGCTTGTTTGTCTGGCTTCTGAGTTTGGCCGGACTCCAAAAATAAACGCAACTGCTGGCCGTGACCATTGGCCCAAAGTGTTTAGTGTAGTTATGGCTGGAGGCGGTATACAAAAAGGCATGGTCTACGGATCTTCAAATGCTACCGCAAGCGAACCAGAAGACAACGCCCTTACTGTAGAAGACTGGGCTGCAACAATATATAATAGAATTGGTATCGTCGCTGATAAAGAATTAATGGCTCCCGGAGATAGACCTATAGAAATCGTAGATGGCGGCAAAGTTATACAAGATTTAATAGTTTAGGAGAAAATACTAATGTCTAAAGACTATGTAAAACAAGTTGATGATAATTTTTACTTCGGATCGTATGGATCAGAAGAAGAGCTCACGATATGCAATCTTTACATTCCTGCGGAGTCTGAATACGTTGAGACTGATGAAGATGTAGAGGAGGTGCTTGCTGAAGATATAGTTGACTTTACTGTAAGCGACAAGACTGGAGCATGTTGGGAAGGCTACGAAAGAGTTCCAAACACAAAAGAGGGAGAGCCGGGCAGTTGCCGCAAAAAAGGTTCTGCAAAAGCCAAATACAAATACGAAAACCCTAAGACAGGAGAGGTATTTACTTACTCAAGAAGAGGGACATACAAAAAAGACGGAACAACGCTTCTTTACAAAGGAAAAGCAGCAGAGTATCAGGGTAGAAAAGTTAAACTCGGAAAGCCTTTCAGAACTCCTGATGGGCCAAAAAAGTTCTCTGTGTATGTAAAGAACGAAAAAGGAAATGTGGTTAAAGTTAACTTTGGAGATCCTAACATGGAAATTAAAAAGGATAATCCAAAACGCCGTAAAAGCTTTAGAGCAAGACACAGATGTGATACTCCCGGCCCTCGCTGGAAGGCACGATACTGGTCTTGCAAGAAATGGTAAGGGGGTGATCTAAATGAAGACGCTACTTAGTTTTATTTTTATTTTTGGTATCCTGATGACGCTTGGTTGTCAAGGAAACGAACCAGTCGCTTGCACTGTTTGTGAAAACGAATGCCCTTGTGTAGAGACTGATTGTATATGCGATGTGGATATTTGTAAATGTCCTAATTGCATTAGTTAATTAGAGGTGCAATATGCTTAATTTATCACGTAGAAGCTTTTTGTCTGTAGGAGGCCTTGGTCTTCTTTCTATGCCGCAGGTTATCTGTGCCCAAGAACAGAGTGGTACATCTCATAAAGCTGTTATTAATATATTTTTGGGTGGTGGCCCTCCACATCAGGATATGTGGGATATAAAAACAGAAGCACCTTCGGAAATTCGTGGGCCTTTTAAGCCGATCTCGACCAATGTGGCGGGAGTGCACATCGGTGAATGCTTTCCACAGATAGCATCTATATTTGATAAGTTTACAGCTATACGTTCCGTAGTAGGATCTGATGGCTCGCATGATGGCTACCAATGTGTCACTGGCTGGAGCCGTAAGGATATGGTTTCAGGCACTAGCTATCCTGCCATCGGAGCGTGCGCCTCTAAGATACTTGGCCCTGTTGATCCTGCCGTACCAGTTGCGGTGGGATTAGCTGAGGCTACCCAGCACATGCCTTGGTCAGAGGCTGGCGGCGCGGGTTACTTAGGGGATACTCACAAACCATTTAAGCCAAATGGCGAAATGATGAAAGACCTCAAGCTTAACATGGAAGTAGAAAGATTTAAAAACCGCAAAGATTTACTGAGTGGTTTTGCCAACCTTAATAAAACAATAGATAAGGCTGTTAATGTCGATACGTTTACAGAAGAGGCATTTGGTGTACTAACATCAAGCTCTCTAGTAGACGCTCTAGACTTGTCAAAGGAAGACCCAAAGATTAGAGAAATGTATGGAGACGGCAAACCCTTCAAATTCCAATACGACGGAGCGCCCACAGTTAATGAGCATGTGCTCATGGCTCGTCGCTTAGTATCTGCTGGGGCACGCTCTGTCACACTGTCATACGGAAGATGGGATAGTCACGGATCTAACTTTGATCTAGTTAGAGATCATGGCGCAAAACTTGACCAGTGCGTGTCAGCACTTGTTAGAGACCTTGACCAGAGAGGTATGTTAGATGACACCCTTGTAGTTGTTTGGGGCGAGTTTGGCAGAACACCTAAGATTAACCCTAAAGGCGGACGTGACCACTGGCCTCAAGTCTCCGCAGCACTACTAGCGGGTGGAGGTTTTAATCACGGGCAGATCATTGGATCTACAAATAGACTTGGCGAAGTGCCGGAAACAAGACCAGTACATATCCAAGAAATCTGTGCAACGATGTACAGAGGTCTAGGCATTGACACAATGTCAACAACACTATTGGATAACACAGGAAGGCCTCAGTATCTTCTGGATCACAGGGAACCCATCAAGGAATTGATATAATGGCTAGGTGTTTGCTACTTACTGGTCACGTTAGATCTTTTGAAGAATGTAAAGACAGTATACTAAACACATTTTATAATGCGGACACTGACATATACGCCTGCACTTGGGATGATAAAGGGTACTACTCTCTATCTAAAAGATTTGACATACCAATCAAACGTGAGCTTATACTACCCCAAAAGGAATTAGATCGCTTCGTTCCAATAGACAGACATAATGATATATTCAAGACAAGCTTCATATCCCAACTACATTTACGACTAGGCTGGGTCGAAAGATTAAAACAACAATGGTACTGTGTCAAAAAAGCTTTTGAGCTTTTAGAAGACTACAATGAATACGACACTATCATTAGATGTAGATTTGACGTGAAGTTTTTAGGAGAACCTCTATCCTTTGAGGATAGCGACAAGCTAAACACGCCTGCGCCTGTTGTTCTTGTGGATGACATTGGATCAAATGTGATACGATGTCTAAGAAACAGACAAGAATACACTGAAATACATGCGTGCGATGTAGAAAAAAAACGTGATCCCGGCAGGTGGTTATATAACGACCACTGCGCTTGGGGAAATGCTCATGTTATGAAAAAATATTGCAACCTATTTGATCACATAGACGCCCTCTACGAAAACCACAACGTAGATATTTCTCACGCAGAAAGAATGTTGGAGTTTTATATCAAAGACACTTTTCCGCCTGTGGAAACAAACTTTCACGAGTTTGAATATGAGCTTATAAAACCAGATAAAGATTTATTATCCAAGATGTTAAAAATGATCAAACAAGAATCAAAGACTAGGAGAACGCAATGAACAGACGAAGTTTTTTAGCAGGATTTTCTTCACTTCCCCTCGTAGAACTATTAAGCGCAAACGCTGACGAGTTGAGGAAAAAAAATAAATCGGCTATATTATTATGGATGGGTGGTGGCCCTTCGACGATGGATATTTGGGACTTAAAGCCAGAAGCGCCGACAGGCGGGCCATTTAGACCAATATCCACAACAGGAGATGTGCAAATTTGTGAACACATGCCATTGATGGCAAAGCAAATGCATCACATGGCCATTGTCCGATCCATGAGCACTCGTGAAGCTGACCACATGCGTGGGCGATATTATATGCACACTGGCTATGTTCCCAACCCTAGTATTGAGCATCCTAGCTACGGTGCTGTGCTATCGCATCAGCTCAAGCGTGACAATCTAGAAATTCCGCAATTTGTCTCTGTGGGAGGGGGAAGTATTGGAGCAGGCTTTCTAGGTATGAACTATGCGCCATTTGTAGTTAATAGCAATGGACAAGTTCGTAACCTTGACGTAAAGGCAGACCAAAGATTCTTCCAAAGAGCCTATGCTTTAGATGTTATAGAAAACGGTTTTATAAATCAGAAGCGCGGCTCAATAGCTAGCGACCACAGAGATGTACTAAGACAGGCATTTAACCTGCTGACCAGCGAACAAATGGAAGCGTTCAAGGTGGCTGGAGAACCTGAAACGGTAAAAGATAGATATGGAGATAACAACTTTGGCAAGTCTTGCTTAATGGCTAGAAGACTTGTCGAGGTTGGAGTCCCCTTTATAGAAGTAAATTTGGGAGGCTGGGACAATCACCAGAACATATTCCCAACACTAAGAGACAACAAATTACCCATGCTAGATCAAGGCATGAGTGCTTTAGTAGAGGATTTAGAACAAAGAGGGTTACTGGAGGATACAGCTATAATCTGGATGGGCGAATTTAGTCGCACACCTCGTATCAACCAAAATGCTGGACGTGACCACTGGGCACGAAGCTGGAGTGTTGTCGTTGGAGGAGCTGGCATGAACGGTGGCATTGCCATTGGCGAAACCAACTCAGACGGCACACGGGTTGAAACAGAACCATATAGTTCACAAGACGTTATGGCATCTGTATGTAAAGCTCTTGATATATCTATGACTACTACATTTACGAGTAAAAGCGGAAGACCCATGAAAATAGCTAATTCAGGAAGAATAATCACTGACCTATTTTCTTAAGGTGTAAAAATGAATTTCTTCAAGAACGCTGTTTATGTACTCGTATTTATCAATTTAGTAAGTTTAGGCTTTAATGGTTGGATGTATAAAGAGCTACACGAGCCTGATGTTATTATGGTTTCAGACCCTGCGCTCCAAACTTTAATGCAGGAAACCAGATCTAGAGACACGCATATCCTAAAGGCCATACTTCTAACACATCATAGGATTGGAGTACACCTGCCCGGACAGCAGGACATGTGCCCAGCGTGCGATGAGCTGAATAACCAAACTCAAGACAGTCCCATAAAAACTATAAAATATCTTGGAAACTAGTGTTTTATACATTGAGGATCACTATAATATATAGTACCGAACTTTGACAGGAAGGACAAAAAAGGACATGCTATTTTTAGAAGATATAAAAAACAGATTTGAATCTATAGGCAATATATTTGAGATCGGCGCGCACGTTGGAATGGATGTTCCTAAAATGCTCGAAGTGTGGCCAGACGCTCAGGTCTATGCGTTTGAAGCCGATCCTCATAACTACGAGGCGTGTTATAAGAATATAGGTAATGATAAAAACACGCATCTATATAACGTAGCTGTAACCGACTACACCGGCACGGTATCATTTAACAGATTTTTTGATGTAGAGTCTGTACCTCACGAAGAGCTGGATAAAGGAATGAACTTCCAGTACACTGGACAAGGGTCAGTAATGGGCCTTGGAGTGGGCATGAAGGAACTATTTCGTGTCAAAGAGACAGTACAGAAGCTAGATGTTCCATGCACAAGCCTTGTAGATTTCTGCAGTGCCAACAGTATACCAAGTATAGACGCTCTATTTATGGACGTTCAAGGTGCAGAGCAAAACGTGCTAAATGGATGCTCCAACATGCTACGCAATACTAAGGCAGTAGTTTTTGAGTGGTCTACGAACATTTTGCTTTACGAAGGAGAAACAGACTTCTTAAAGATAAAACAATTTTTAGAAGACCTTGGGTTCTATGAACACAGCAGAGAGTATCAATTACAAGGTATAAGTGGAGATTCTCTCTTTCTTAGAAAATAATGTGCATAAAGCACTATCAAGCTGCTATAATATAATAGCACAATAACATTGAAAATAAATATTGAAGGAATAATTATGGATTGGGCTCCATTGTGTAACTATACACACTATAGTTTACTAAAAGGTTTTTCTAAACCAGAACAGCTAGTATCTAAGTGTAAAGAAAATAAATACAAGGCGTGCGGCATTGCTGACTACAAGTCGGTATCGGGGGCTGTAGCCTTTGTAAAATCTTGCAAAAAGCATGGAATAAAGCCTGTAATAGGTTGTTCATTCGATGGGTTTACTCTTTTTGCCAAGAATATAGACGGTTGGTTCGACCTCATCAAGCTTATCTCTAGTATAGATGAGGAAGGCCAGCTAAATAAAAAGTTCCTTTCTTCTGTGTGTGCGCGCGAAAACCTAATATCGGTTTCTTCTAGCGAAGCACTCTCTCCTATCAAAGGAGATGATTTCTATAAAAAGTCCGCATGGCTTAAAGACTCATATTATGTAGACAAGCCAGAGGCTGAGCTGCATAGAATTCTACTCTGCTCTAGCATGAAAACCACATTGCCAAAAATTAAAAGAGCAATCAAATCAGGCGACGACGTAGACAACAAAGAATTTTTTGAGAGCAATGAATTTCACGTCGTAGATAGAGTAGAAGCTTGTGAGCTTCTTAGTGAGGATGAGCAAAATCCTGTTTCAGAAATCTTAGGTAAGTGCGAAACCTACGATATACTAAGAAAGCCATCGCTCCCCAAGTTTTCAACGCCCACTGGAGAGTCTGAAGAAGACTATCTAAAACAACTTTGCCGAGAAGGTTGGCGCGACCTGTTAATAAATGCAGGCAAAGTATCAGACGAAAAACAGAAAGAAAAGTATCTCGAAAGATTCAAAGAGGAATTCAGGGTAATTAACGAAGCAAATCTGTTTGGTTACTTCTTAATAGTAAGAGACATTATCAACTTTGTGAACGATTCGGGTTGGCTTTCTGGCCCCGGAAGAGGATCTGCCGCAGGGTGTTTAATATCATATTTGATTGGCATAACTAAAATTGATCCAATCGAGTTTGATCTACTATTTGAAAGGTTTTACAATAGCGGAAGAAACACAGACGATCACGTTTCACTACCCGACATTGACATTGATGTGCCCGGAAAGAAGAGGGATGAAATTATATCATACCTTAAGAACAGGTATGGCAACGATAGTGTTAGCCAAATGCTCACGTTTGGTAGACTTCAGGGAAGAAGCGCAATCAAAGAAATCCTGCGCATGAATGAGGCCTGCTCATTTGGAGAGATGAATGAAATCTCTAAAGTCATACCTAATGAAGCAGATGTATCAGACCAGTTGCAAGCCATGGACGAAGAGGACAGATCAATTATCAAGTTTGCCCTAATACACAACGCAGAAGAGCTTAGGGATTATTGTTTTATTAACTCTAAAGGTGAGCTAGAGGGAGACTATTCAAAATATTTTCAACAAGCAATCGACATAGAGGGAACTTTCAAAACTCAGGGAAAACATGCTGCTGGCGTGGTCATATCATCTGAGAATTTACGAGAAGCATGTCCAATGGTTCCACAGAGGAACAACAATGAAAAGATCGTAGGTATTGAAATGACTGATCTAGAAAGCTTGGGATATGTAAAGTTTGATGTACTTGGAATTAACTTATTAGATAAGATTATGAAGATAGAGGAATTTTTAGATGTCGTATAGAGATTATATTGTTTTTGACTTTGAAACAGGATCAAGAAATCCAAACAAAACCCAGCCAACACAGATAGCTGCGCTTGCTTTGGACGGACGCAACTTCAAATTGAAGGGAACTTTTAATAGTGAAATCAGGCCAATTCTTGATGACGAGAAAGCTATCGAGCTGGGACTAGACCCTCTTGAGGATGAAGCATTGCGGATCACAGGTAAAACTAGAGAAGCTCTTGCTAAGGCTCCGTTGCCAAAGGGTGTGTGGAAAAAGTTCTGTTCGTTTGTAAATAAATATAACTGGAAGGGCACACAGTTCTTTGCTCCAATTCCAGCAGGGTTTAATATCATTGGCTTTGATATGATTATTGTCAATAGACTTTGCAAAGAATACGGGCCATTCGACAGCGATAGGCAGCAGCACAAGCTCTTTAATAAGATTTATAAGGTTGACATGATGGACAATATGTTCATGTGGACTGAGGGAGATCCATCTATCAGGTCAATTAGCATGGACTCACTGCGAGATAGAATGGGCCTTAGTAAAGAAAACGCCCATGATGCGTTACAGGATGTCAAAGACACAGCCAACATCATGATTAAATTTATGAAGACTCACAGGGCTGTTTATAGAAACTTAAAAATTGATAAAGCATTTGCGGACGGCGAATTATATGTCTAAAGAGATTGACTACAACTGCGAGAAAACTTGGGAGCTTTTCCACGACGGCAAAACAAAGGGTGTTTTCCAACTAGAAAGTAGCCTTGGTAAGTCTTGGTCTAAGAAACTAAAACCAAGCAACATGGAAGAGCTGTCAGCCTTGATCGCACTAATTAGGCCGGGATGTCTGAAAGCTATTTCTAACGGCAAGTCTATGACTCAAAGGTACATTGATAGAAAAAATGGGTTAGAAGACGTAGAATACCTACACGAGTCTTTAGAAGATGTGTTAAAGCCAACCTATGGTGTACTGGTTTATCAGGAACAGTCTATGAGAATAGCACAAAAGCTTGCTGGTTTTGACCTACAAGAAGCCGACGTGTTAAGAAAAGCCATTGGAAAGAAAAAAGCAGACCTTATGGCGCAGGTCAAAAAGGATTTTATTAAAGGATGCAAAGCTGAAAAGATTGTACCAGAGGAGGTGGCAGAGGAAATCTTTAGTTGGATTGAAAAGTCTTCGCGCTACTCATTCAACAAATCGCACGCAGTTGCTTACGGAATGTGTTCTTATTGGAGTGCACATCATAAGGTTCACAACACAAAAGAATTCTTTCTAGCGTATCTATACCATGCAAATGAAAAGCAAGATGCTCACGAGGAGGTATACGAATTAGTTGGAGATGCCAAGCTATTTGACATACCAGTGAAGACGCCAAACATCACAAACTTTTCTGAAAAGTTCAGCATGAACAAAGGCGCTATATACTTTGGTATCAAAGACATAAAGTCACTTACCGGAAAGACTGGTGACAAGGCTATGGCTGCAGTAAGAGAGTTGTGCGAGGAGCTTAACAAGCAGGCTAAGAGCCTTAGCTGGATGGAAGTATTGATATTCCTTTCGACAAAGATAAATTCAACTGCGTTCAAAGCTCTGGCCTCAGTTGGTTTCTTTAGAGGGTTCAAAGATAAAATAACAAGAAACAGAGCGCTGTATGAATACGAAATTTATAGAGGGCTTACAAAGGCAGAGTCTACTTGGGTTCGGGAAAACTACGCATCTAAAAGATGGAAGACATTATCAGACTGCTTGGAAGATTTAGCACCAACTAAAAAGCAGGGCGGAGGAACCAGCAAAGAAGCAAGAAGCCAGCATGTAAAAAATGAAATTCATTTCTTGGCAAATCCTCCTTATGATCTGTCAGACGATCCTAGCTGGATTGTAGATCAAGAAGTAAAGTTTTTAGGCTGCCCAGTTTCGATGTCTAAGATAGAAACTTCTGATACGTCAGCAGCAAACACAAGCTGTAAAGAAATAATGGATGGGAAACAAGGTAAGAATATGATGGTAGCCGGTAATATAAAAAGGGTTGCTGATTATAAGATTAAGAGAGGAAAATCAAAAGGCAAGTATATGTCTTTTCTTACTATCGAAGATGATAGTTGTTCACTAGATAGTGTGATAGTTTTTCCTGAATGTAGAGACAAATTCCAACACTGGTTGTACGAGGGTAACAACCTTTTATTTAGCGGATCGGTATCAAAACAAGACACTAGTTTTGTAGTTAGCAATATTTTTGAAATTTAATGTGTTTTTGCCACCCTAAAATACTAATATAGAGTGAGACATTATTTAAAGGATAATTAGATGAACGTTTGTTGTTTTTCTGGGTACGTGGTGGACGACCCCAAAATAAAAAATCTAGACGGTGTAAGCCTAGCAGAGTTTACAGTAGTAGTACATAGCTATAGGACTACAAAAAGTACAGGCAAGAAGAGTAGAATATCAACTTTTCTAAACTGTGAGGCGTGGCATACCGGAGCAGAGACCATAGCAAAGTTTGCGAAGAAGGGTGTTAAAATCCAGATCCATGCTTCAGCTAGAAACCCAGCTAAAGGAGCAAGGGGAATTGTATTCAGGGTCAATGAATTCGACTTTATAAATAGCTCTCAGGAGGAATCATATGCGTAAGAAAAGGATACTATTTTGTGGAGAAGCTAGCTTTTTAAATACTGGTTATGCAACCTATGTTCGTGAGATGCTAACCTACCTACACTCTACAGGAAAATATGACATAGCAGAGTTTGGCGCATATGCAAATACAGAACACGAAGAAGGTCGGGGCTTGCCTTGGAAGTTTTATGGCACAATGCCAAGTGAACAATCGTCACAGGCAATAAAAGACGAATATAATTCCAAGCCGACAAATCAATTTGGCGAATTTATGTTTGAACATGTATGCTTAGATTTTCTACCTGACATCGTATGTGACATTAGAGACTTTTGGATGTTAGACTTCGCTGAGAGATCTCCATTCAGGCCATACTTTAAGTGGTGCATCATGCCCACGGTGGACGCTAGACCACAGGCTAGACAGTGGATAGCTACTTATGAATCTGCTGACGCTTGCTTAACGTACTCTGACTGGGCTGGCGACATATTAAAGAAACAATCTGGGGGCAAAATCAACTACATAGGATGTTCGCCACCTTCTGCGCATCCGGCATATCGTCCATACGGCGATAAAGAAATGTCTAAAGTAAATCTTGGCATAGACCCAAAGTACAAAATCATTGGCACGGTTATGAGGAACCAGAGAAGAAAGTTGTTCCCCGACCTGTTTGAAGCATTTAAGAAATTCTTGGACTCCTCAGATGATAAGAATTACTATTTGTACTGTCATACGAGCTATCCAGATTTGGGTTGGGATATACCTGAGCTTATACATCAATATGAGCTGTCATCTAAAGTGATGCTTACATATATATGTGGCGATACTGGCAAACCCTTTCCTTCTCTTTTTAAAGGCGCGTTAATTCAGTCTCCATTTACAGGCAGAAGGTCTGCATCCGTAAGCAGCGTGAAAAGCGGAGCATCCTATGAAGATTTAGCGGCCATAATAAATTCATTTGATCTCTACGTGCAGTACGCTAACTCAGAAGGTTTTGGTCTACCTCAAGTAGAAGCTGCAGCCTGCGGCGTGCCGGTTATGGCAACAGATTATTCAGCCATGGAGAGCGAAGTTAGAAAATTAGGAGGTACGCCACTAAAACCTAAAGCTTTATACAAGGAGCTAGAAACTGGATGCTATAGAGCAGTCCCTGATAACGACTTGACTGCGCAAGAATTCGCTAAGTTCTTTGCCTTGAGTGAGTCTGAGAGGAATCAGCTAGGAGAACTAACGAGAAAGAATTTTGAGGAAAAATATCAGTGGCACCTAAGTGGGAAGATGTGGGAAAAATACTTTGACAGCGTAGAGATAACAGATTCTTGGTTGTCTCCTCCCAGATTTTTTACGCCAGATCCAAAGCCAAACCCGGAAGAAATACCGCAGGATGCAACGTTTGATCAGTTAGCAAGCTGGTTAATAACATCTGTATTAGGAGAGCCAGAAAAAATTGGCTCATGGATGCACGCTAGACTTATTAGAGACCTTTCCTATAAGAGTTCAACTGGCACTACTGGAGGAATGTATTTCAATGAAAGCTCCGCTATATTTGACGGTGTAAACAATAGGGTTCCATTTGATTTGGACATGGCGTATCAACACATGAGAGCGCTGTGCGACAGAAGAAACACTTGGGAAAAAACAAGAATGGAGAGACTAAGAAATGATTAGCTTTATAGTGCAAGGGCCAGTAGAGTCTGCAACACAAATGACAGTAGACTCTATTAGAGAATTTTTTCCAGACTCAGAAATCATACTCGCCACGACAAACAAAGGTAGAAAAATACTTAATGTGGATAAAATTTATGATGCTGGATATGAAGAGGAGATGAATGTAAACAAACAGATCCTCAGTAGTCAAGCGGTAAATGAAGCTAGATTTGATATTTCCTGCAAGATAAGAAATGACATTATCTTCACGGGAAAAGACGGCATAATGGAGTTCATAGAAAAAAAACTCCTATCCTCTACGCCTCCAAAAAGACTACCTAAGTATAAGCTATTTAGCAGGTTTGTTCTCGCTTCAAATTATCATTTTTGTAATCCGTATAAATCTGGATTCTACTACTGTCCGTCAGACTGGATGGCGCTAGGCCTTACAGAAGACTTAAAAACACTGTATAATATACCACTACAGGTTAAGGAAGAAAACGAATATATACTTCCAGAAAAGATAGAAGTTACTAACGTAGGAACGATAGACCCCAAGAGGATGAAGTATAGGCCTGAGCAGTACATATTTGTGAAGGCTCTACAGCAAAAGGGGTTTGATATTAGTCTAGACTACGACTACCAAGTTCCTGACGACCCAGAATCCGCATTAAAGTGGGTGATTAACAATTTTCAGGTCATTGACACGGGTAAAGATTTCTTTTGCAGGAAGTACCCCTTCTTAAAGGGGCCGAACGGAAATCTGATAAACGAGGATACTTATAGAACTATCCACAGCGTGTTCATAGGAGGATAAAATGAAAGTATTATATTTAGCGCATTACAAAGAGTCAACTGGTTGGGCTCAAGCCGCTATAGACTATATACTAGCTCTTGACAGCGTAGGCGTGGATGTCGTTTGCAGAAACATTTCCCTAACGGGGAATTCAGGAGAAGTGCCAGAGAGAATACTAGAGCTTGAACAAAAGAGTGTTAGGGGTGCAGATGTTTGCATACAACACGTACTGCCACACCATTTAGTCGGCAGTGATAAGTTCAAAAAGAATATTGGTTTTTTTGTTGCAGAATCTGAGGACATAACGCCTACACCTTGGTCAGTGCAATTAAGAAATGTAGATGAACTATGGGTTCCAAACGTGCAGATGTGGGAAATGCTACATAATGCTGGCATATCATTTGAGAAAGGATGTAGGGTTGTACCACATACTTTTGACATGGATAAATACAGCAAAAAGTATCCCAAAATATCCAACGTTGAAACTGATAGCACGTTCAACTTTTACTTCATAGGAGATATGGCCAGCAGAAAGAATATAGAATGTATTCTACGTTGTTTCCATAGCGAGTTTGATATTTCAGAACCAGTGTCGTTAATATGTAAACTAAGCAAATTTGGATTATCCCCAGAACAAGTTCACCAAGAATTTGACAGGTTATCCAGCAATGTCAAGGGTATGTTAAGGATGTATACCGATCCGCATATGTACAAGAAAGAAGCAGTAATTCCAAACCGACTCCCAGAAGATGACTTGTATGCGCTGCATCAGCACGCAGATTGTTTTATATCTCCTTCGCATGGAGAGGCTTGGTCAATCCCAGCGTTTGACGCAATGGCGTTTGGAAACACTCCGATATGTAGCGACTTTGGAGGGCCATCATCGTTCATAGACAAATCTAACAAGAACACAGGATGGGCGGTTGGAGGTTCATATTCAGTTTGTACATGTCCCGACGCCGCGTTTGAAGAAATCTTTACGGGGAGAGAAAACTGGTTTACTCCCGACGAAAAAGAAATCAAAAAAGCTATGAGATATTATTATGAAAATAAACCAGATGGTAAAGATGGTTTAACGAGAGCTAACGAATTTTCTTACGAATCTGTAGGAAATATGATGAAGGAGTATATAAGTGAAACCACCAACTAATCATATGAGGATTCCAGTATTACCACCTTCGGTAGAATCTAAAAACATTATAGACTTAGTTTTTTCAGAAACTAAGAAAGACAAATATAATATATTAACCTTTCCAACCCACGAAAGATATGAATCTGGGTTGGCGAAGACCGGCCATGACTTCTACGCCTTTAGGGCGGAAGGGTTGAAGACTTGGAATGAGGATTACGCTAAAAGGCCAGATAATTATTATATACTACCAGAAAATGCTATATACAATGGGATACAGTTTGATTTCATATTAGCACAAAGTAAGTTCGGTCAATTCCAAACCGCAAAACTTTTGCAGGAGCGTCTTGGTATCCCAATCATTTCTCTGGAGCATACTCTTCCTACGTCGGTCTTAAAACAAGAATGGCTGGATGAAATTAAGACAATGGCAGGAGATGTAAACGTATTTATCTCTGAATATTCTAGAGATGAGTGGGGGTTAGTGGATGCGCCCCAAGTGAAAGTGGTTCATCATGGCGTAGACTCAGAGACCTTTAAGCCCAACGGTTCAGACAAAGAGGATTATGTTCTGAGTGTAGTAAATGATTTTGCCAATCGTGATTACTGCTGCAATTTCTCTGGATGGCAAAGAGTAACCGATGGGCTAGAGACACGCCTAGTTGGAGATAATGGCGATTTAGGCAAGCCTGCCGATTCTTTAGAAGAACTTGTCTCAGAGTACAACAAGGCTAAAGTATTTCTAAATACTTCGACTGTTAGCCCAGTTCCAACTTCGCTGCTAGAAGCTATGGCGTGTGGATGTGCAGTGGTCACAACTGCTACTTGCATGATACCAGAGATAGTTAAGAACGAGGAGAACGGACTTATTTCAAACAACGAGGACGAACTCAGAGCAGGAATAGAAAGACTTCTCAAAGACGACGAACTGAGAGAGAACTTAGGAAAAAACGCAAGGAAAACTGTAATAGAAAAGTTTTCTGAGAAAAATTTTATAGAAAACTGGAAAGAACTATTTGATTACACTTATGGAGTAAGAAAATGAAAATACATATGGCAGTAGCTCCCGAGCAAGAGACAATAGAGGGCTTTAAGAGGGTAGAAGTAATTGATGGGGCATTTGACCTTAGCGATGTAGCAGACAATGAGTGTACATTCATTATGGCCTCAGACATGCTTAACGCAATCCCCGTAGAGCACGTAGAAGGTTTAGTTAAGTTCCTGCGTAGCAAAATGAGAATTAACGGCAAGCTCGTTATAGGAGGGCTGGACATTAGGCTGCTGGCACGAAATATAGTGAGAGGCGCTGTAGATACCGGCACGGCAAATAACATTATATACGGGTCTAGATCTTGCCTTGATTTTAATACCACCAAAAATCTCTTGCGATCATGTGGCTTGACTATTGAGACAAGTAGAATTTTAGGAGATTCTTATGAAATCGAAGCCACAAGATCATAGTGACAACGGCATAACGTCTGCGGTTACTTCATGTAGAGAGTGCAAATTTTCTATCTATGAAGACAGGGGTGAAAAGAAGGTTCAAACCGGATGTGAGGCAGGAAGGCTTGATAAGTTTGAATCTATACGCCATTGCAAGGACGAAGACAGAGAATACTACATGATAGGAGATGCATGTAATTATTACGTTCTAGAAGGCTCAGAAAAAAATCTTAAAGACATTGAACAGGATAAAACTAAACGTTTTGCTTTAATAGTATATTGCGACGAAAATAATCGAGACATATTAAAGACTGTCAACTCAATACTAGACTCGGACTATAAACCTGAAAGAGTCAGGGTTATCATATGTCATGACTATAGAGAAGAGTTGAAGCTGAGGAAAGAAGTTAGCTTGGGTATTGACAGACTAGTCAGCTCAGGCCATACTTCTATGGCTATTGTAACATCAGACCACACTGATTTAGATAGGGAGCCATTTAGGCACACAAAAAGCTCAGACAATTTTTGTTGTGTGTTGAAAGCCGGAGAGGTCGTTGGAAAAAACTGCTTCAAGAATATAAATGACTCGTGGAATAATCAGTTGGCAAAGTATGTCTTTGTCGAATCTGAAGGAAACTCATATATACTTAGAAAAGTTATCTCTGCTAGGTATCTGGACTATAAAGACTACGCCCTTATGGTAGACGGTGTTAGAGAAGAAGCTATTAAACAAAATTTACACCTGACTATTTAGTGGATAAATAATGCCAAGAAGAAAAACCAATTTTATAGTTTCGCCTAAAGATTCACCGGATAACAGAGTTGTAGATCAGTTTGTAAGCATAGTGCTGCTGTCAGAAAAATCTGGTTATAGGATGAAATCATATGGGCCGATACCACTACTAAAGATAGGAAAGAGGTGCTTGATAGATCTGCAAATAGACGCTATCAAAAGTGCCTTCTCAGATTTTGAAATTGTTTTATGTAGTGGGTTTGATGCGAATAAAATTGTTAAGTATATCAGGGACAAGCACTCGAATATAAATATAAGGATAGTAGAAAATCAGCTATATGAAAATTCAAACTCGTGTGAAAGTTTGAGATTATGCCTCAATAATATAACTAGCAGTCGTATATTGATTATGAATGGCGAGCTTATCTTTAATCCAGATGTATTATCACTTATTAAATTCTCCAGTAGCTTTATAATATCTGAACAAGAACCTAATACAAATTTGGAGGTCGGAGCCACAGTGAACGAGAGGGGAACCATAGAAAACTTTTGTTATGGCATAGACAATACATGGTCAGAGATACTATTTATTAACAGCAGAAGGATGGCTGAGGATCTTAGAAGGATTATATCAGAGCCAGATTACAAAAATAAATTTATGTTTGAAGGGCTAAATGAATTAATAAAAAGTAGTCACGAAATAAGATCTATCATAAACAATAAATCACCGCTTACAAAACTTAGTAATATAAAAACATACCATAAGGTTAGGAAATTAAATGAGAACACTAATACAAAATTACGCTAATGGTGAGAGCACTGAGGCGCTTTACCTTGCTCAGTCGCTGTCAACGATAGGGCTAGAGGCACAGGTGTGGTCAGATGGAATGAGTGCGTTTGATAAGATGGATACCTATAAGCCAGACTTGGTTATTTCGCATTACATGTTTTTGTCTGCGGACGTGTTTAAATATCTGTCAAGCAATAATCGAATAAAGCTAATCGTAAATGTAACAGGAGCTCTTGAAGAAGAGCTAGACAACTTGGAGAGCTATGTTAAAGAACGAAATATTAACTGTCCATTTTTCTTCTCGAACGAGCCAAAAGAGTCGATCAAGCATAAAGGAAATATAAAAATCCATAGCGTGCTGAATGGGGCAGATATTTTTGCTATTAACCAGCCAGTGCCAAGCTTTGACATAGGAATGGCAATAGTATCTGATTACGAACCAAAGTCTAGGGTGCTATCTATGACAGAAGGGGTCAAGAGTTGGCATAAAATTTCCACGTCTGAAGACCAGCAGTGGGCTGACATAAACTCTACAATACCACAGGCGGCACCATTCTACTGTAACTATGGAAAAATAATAGTCACCTTCAAGGCTGGAAGAATTAATCAACATTTTTTTGATACGGTAGCAGCAAATGGCAATGTAGAATACTTAACTAAATATGAGATTAAACAAGAAAAATTGGATGCATTAATCAACAAAATACTAGGTGACAACAATGACAAGTGGCAAAATAAAGTAATAGAAAAGCACACCTGTTTGAATAGATCAAAACAGATATTGGAGCTTCTGGGCCATGAAGATTTGTGCGAGAGAATGGATAAAACTATAAAGGGGTTTATCAGTGATTACAGTAATACTAAATGGCTATAGAAGGCCTGAAGCATTAAAAGAACAATACGATTCTGTAATGAATCAGACAGTTTCTGAAGATTTGGATGTAATGCTGTGGACTAATTTCCATCAAGATTCTTACGACAAATTTCCTAAAGAAGTGGTAGAAAATGTAACCGCTGGTATGTGTAATAAGAACCTTGGGGTATGGGCAAGATTTGCATTTGCACTCAACGCTAAGACTAGGTTTATTTGTGTCCTTGATGATGATACAATTCCGGGTAAAAAGTGGTTAGAGAATTGCCTTGTAACTATGGAAGAGTCTACAGGACTTTTAGGTTGCCGTGGCGTTAGAATGACGGGAGAAGACTTTAACAACTACCCAATGTGTCAGTACGAAGCCTTCGGTGCAGCCAGCCCAAGTGATGAAATAAAACAGGTGGATATAATGGGACATTGTTGGTTTTTTGAAAGAGAGTGGCTTAGGGCCTACTGGGCAGAAATGCCATCCACACCTCTTCAATACGGAGGAGAAGATATGCATTTTTCCTACGTCATGCAAAAACATTTTGGATTGAACACATACGTTCCTCCACACCCAGTAGACGACAAAGATATGTGGGGCTCAACAGACCCTGCTAAGTATGGAGAAGACGAAGCAGCAACATCTAGGACAGGAGAGGGAACGATGCAGGCCAATGCCTACTGGAATTTCATACTTTCCCAAGGTTATAAACTAGTAAAGGACATGTAATGTTAGTTATTTCATTTGGAACTAGGCCGGAATGGATTAAGATAAAACCTGTAATAGATAAGATACAGGGTAAGATACCATTCAAATTGCTGTTTACTGGCCAGCATACATCACTCATAGATAGTAGTATAGAAAACTATAAATATCAAACTCTACAAATTGATGACGCTTTAGGAGGATGTAGACTAGACGCAATAGTGTGCTCTGTTCTTGACAACCTAAGTACGCTAGACGATGCCTCGGCAGTCATGGTTCAAGGAGACACTACGTCGGCATTTGCAGTAGCTCTAGGCGCTTTTCATAGGGGCATACCAATCATTCATCTTGAGGCGGGGCTAAGAACGTTTGATAAATTAAACCCCTATCCCGAAGAGTTCAATAGATGTTCTATATCTTCAATGGCAGATATACACCTGTGTCCAACTATATCCTCAGCACACAATGTAATGAGGCATAACAATCTAAAGGAAGGTGTCCATGTGGTCGGTAATACTGTGTTAGATAATTTAGTAGACTATACAACGAAGTCAGAAGATTTTGTGCTTGTTACGATGCACCGTAGAGAAAACCACAAAAACATACAAGATTGGTTTATACATATTAATGACTTAGCGGCAAACAGCCCTGACCTCAACTTTATACTACCCATACATCCAAACCCAAATGTGAGGAAGTATGAGTACTTATTAACAGATGTAAATGTTATAGAGCCTGTTCCATATGCAGAGTGCATAGACCTTGTTAGTCGCTGTAAATTGCTTATCACAGACAGCGGCGGATTGCAGGAAGAGTCTAGCTTTTTTGGAAAGAGGTGCATAGTATGCAGGAGGGTCTCTGAAAGAGTAGAGGGCATTGGAGACTTTGCTTTTATGTGTCCATCACCAAGCGATCTCCCTAAGATATACAAAGAAGTTGTAGAAGCCTGTGCGGTCAAGGGTGTAGTGGCTTTGCCTTGCCCATACGGGGATGGATATGCATCAGAAAAAATATTAGAAATATTGGAGGACGCAGAATGTCTAAGAAAGTAATCGTTTTTGGGGGCGCTGGATTTGTCGGCTCAAGGCTTTGCCCTATACTTCAAGAGCAGTACGATCTAACCATAGTAGATACGTTCTGGTTCTGGGATAGTGTAGAAGAGTACAGAGAAAAAGTAGGTATTACAGCTAAGTGTATACAGGAAGATACTAGAGATAAAAGCATATCTAGAATTATTAACAACGCTGACGCTGTTGTAAACCTATCTTGCTTGTCTAACGACACAAGTTCTGATATAAATTATAACTTTACGCACGATGTAAGCTATAATGGAGTAATGAATGTAATAAATAACTGCATAAGGAAAAAGATACCTAAGTTTATACAAACATCTACAACAAGCGTTTACGGCCTAAAACAAGGCAAAATGGTAAATGAGAAAGAAATTCCGGAACCAATTACACAATATGCAAAAATAAAAGCAGAGATTGACCACGTTCTGAGCTATTATATGATATACGGATCTACCGGCATAACGTCGCTGCGACCGGCAACACTGTATGGCTACTCGCCAAGACTGCGTCTTGATGTCATGGTCAACACAATGCTGGATAGAGCAATAAGAGACAATAAGCTAATGGTAGAGGGAGGCGAACAATGTAGACCTTGCTTGCATGTCGATGACCTGTGCATGACATATGGCGAGTGTCTAGAAAATCCAAATTCTAACGGTAAGATATACAACGTGACTAATGAAAATTACTCAGTTAACCAAGTTGTAGATCTTATAAAGAAAGCCGTCCCAGAAGTAGAAATACATTACCAACATGTGTTAGACCAAAGGTCATACAAGACAAGTTCAGCTTTGATTAAAAGGGATCTAGGTCTAAAGTTTAACAAAAAACTAAAGACATCAATTAAGAAGTTATACGAGCAAATTAAGTTTGGTCAACATGATCGCAGTAAGACCATTAATCTTAGAGTAATTAAGGAAGTTATTAAAAATGGCTAACATGAGTATTTTATCTTCTAAGAGTATGGAAGCGGATTTTAACGTGATAAAAGACATGTTGTCTACAGGGGAGAATTTTTCCTTTTCAAGGTTTTCTGACGGTGAAATGCTAATTGCAAACGGGGTTGAAGTTGCAATGCAGGCTGACCACAATAAGATCGGGAACATCGTGCATGATGCGGCAAATGCAGAAGATGATATAAAACACTTTGACCCTCAGAAACACATCAATGTATCAAAAGCAATTCAACGCGCTTTGATATATAATGCACCAAATTACTTCAAAGGGCTTAACTGTTATTGTTGTTCGGGGTCTATGTGGCCACGTCAAATGATATATAAAGAAAGAACACTAGCAGGGTCTGACTTAACAAAGTTAACTTGGGCAAACTTACTTATTAATTCAAACTACAATAGATTCGTTAAAGAGATAATACCAATACTTAAGACTAGAGATCTGTACATGGTGGTCAATAAAAACGCCAGACTAGATGAGTCTCAGTTTGACATCAAACATTCGTTTAGAGTTGGACAAAACTGCATGGTAAACGATACAGGAATTATACAAGAGATTAAAGATTACATTGATAAAAATGAGATCAAAGACGGTGTATTCATGTGTGCCGCATCTAGCTTATCAAATATGGTTATACATGAGTGTCATATGCACAATACTGACAACACGTATATCGACATAGGGTCTTCGCTTAATCCTTTTCTTCCGGGAATAGGTAGTAGAAGAGGATACATGGATCAATTAAACGATCCGCAAACAATGCAGGAGTGCATGTGGTAATGGCTATACTAGGAATAAACACTAGTGGATTTCACTCCTCTGCCTGCTTAATAGTAGACGGAGAAATAAAATGTGCTATAACAGAAGAAAGAATTAGTAGGGTAAAAAGGGACAAGAATTTCCCACTAAAATCTATAGACTACTGTTGTCGTACTGCTGGTATAAGTGAAGACGAAATCACTGATATATACATAGGTTGGAACCCTGCCTGCTACATGTACAAGTCAGACAACACTCTAAATGAAGCATTAAAGGATAGGGGTAAAATAGCCTATCTATCCATGAATGAGTTGTCTATCGCTAAACAGGAACAGATAACTTCAATTAGGCAAAGCATAGAATCGAAGTCTGGCTCTTGGGACATACATTTTGTAAACCATCACGAAGCACATCTTAGCAATTCATTTGTATCCTCCAATTTTACTGAGGCTGACTTTATTATTGCGGATGGCTTTGGTGAAAACACCACTGGAATGTGTGGGTCAGTGTCGGCCAATTCTATAAATGTTTTGAGCGAGTTTAAGTTTCCGCACTCATTAGGAAGTTTTTATGCCACCTTTACAGAGTTTTTAGGGTTCAAGCCAAATGGCGATGAATGGAAAGTAATGGCGTTAGCCTCTCTTGGAGACCCTGAAAAATATTACTCCAAGATCAAATCATTAGTTAAAGTATCAGACATAGGAATAGAATTAGACCTCAGTTATTTCGAGTACTATCTATTTTTTACAGAGCATTACTATTCTGCAAAATTTGTAGAACAATTTGGTCAGCCAGTATGTGGGTTAGATGGCCTTACACAATATCACTATGATCTGGTTGCTGCACTACAGAAGGTTTCAGAAGATGTAATAGCGGAACTACTTACTAATCTTCATGCTAAAACAGGGTCGAACAACTTAGTTGTTTCAGGCGGGTTCTTTATGAACTCAGTGATGAATGGCAAATTAGTCAATATGACTCCATATAGTTCTATCTATATAGGGGGAAGTCCAGATGACTCTGGTATTTCAATAGGAGCTGCACTGTATGGATTAGTATATGATAAGAAACATAATTTAAGGATGGATCTATCAAAGCAAAATTATTTTGGCCGAGAATATAATACTGACGAAATAATCAGAGAGCTAGACAAAAGAAAGATAAGTTACAATATAGTAAAAGACGTAGAGCTATATGCAGCTCGAAAAATAAGCGAAAGAAATGTAGTAGGATGGTTCCAAGGAAAGAGCGAATTTGGACAGCGAGCGCTAGGGAACAGGAGCATACTAGCAGATCCCACATGCGACAAGATAAAAGATATCGTTAATGCATCTATAAAATACAGGGAAGGCTTCAGGCCGTTCGCCCCTTCAGTTCTCGAAGAAAGCCAATCTAAGTATTTTGATAACGACCAAGATTCGTATTTCATGGAAAAAGTTTTTATGTTTAAGGAAGGTGTTAGGGACAAACTTCCGGGTGTTGTCCACTTTGACGGAACTGGCAGATTGCAGACAGTGAGCAAAGAACAAAACCCAAGGTATCATAGGTTGATACAAGAATGTGGAAAGATTTATGGGTTTGATATTGTTCTAAACACATCGTTCAATATAAACGGTATGCCACTTGTCGAGTCACCAGCAGATGCAATAAATTGCTTCTTTCAATCTGGAATGGACTATTTGATAATGGAAAATGTGGTAGTAAAAAAATGTTAAGAAATCCCCACGAGATAGTAAGTTGGTTTGAAGAAGAAGTCGCTAGCTACACTGGAGCCAAGTATGCCGTAGCTGTAGACAACTGCACGAACGCTATACGTATGTGCTGCGATTATCTTGAGGTAGGCAATGTCACAATACCCAGCCGTACATACCTATCTGTACCGCAGTCAATTATGCAGGCGGGCGGTACGGTTTACTTAGAAGATGTAGAGTGGGAAGGTATTTATCAATTGAAACCATACCCAATCTACGATGCCGCTAAAAGGTTCACATCAGGCATGTACATTAAGGATACTCTAATGTGCCTTTCGTTTGGTATTAAGAAGAACCTCAAGCTAGGCAAGGGGGGAATGATACTAACTGACGATGAACAAGCAGCCGGTGCACTCAAAAGAATCCGGTGGTCTGGAAGGACTGAGGGAACATCAATGGCTGAAGACAATATAGAAGAGCTAGGTTATAATGCGTATATCACGCCTGAGTGGGCGGCTCGTGGATTAATGATGTTAAGTGTATATCCTGAGAACCACCCCGACCAACATGAGGCAGGTGGATATCCCGATCTCAATAGATACAACTTTATAAAAAAACAAGTCACAGGAGTTGGATTCAATGAAACAAGATAAGAAAGTTGCGTTATGCTTGCACGGGTACTTTGACTCACTGCAGGACAGCAACTCCAAAGGTGTAGATGGACACCAACACCTACTAGACAGAGTTTATAGTCAATGCGAGCCAGATGTATATATACATAGCTGGCAACCAGAAAAGGCTCAAGAAATAAATGATTTATATAAGCCAAAAGGTTTTTATTATCAAAAACAAATTGATTTCTCTCCATTGTGTAGAAGCAGAGAATTAGACAAACTAAACGCAGGCCCACCTTTTAGAAGAACTCCTGAAACAGTTATGTCTCATTTTTGCTCTATGCAGAGAGCGATAAACCTATGTTATGAATCTGGCACAGATTATGATATAGTAATAAAAGCTAGGTTTGACATAGGTAGGATAAATAGAAACCCTGATGCTACACCAGTGCAATGTATTACGTTTGACCCAAGTTTAGACATGTCAACAATCAAATTAGCTGATTGGGATATGTTTAATCAAGGCCCGGCAGACATGTGGTTTTATGGAGACATGAAAGTTATGTCGAAATTTAACTTCGTGTTTCATCAACTATCGAAAGAATTTTTCATTGGCAGTGACTTGCATCAGTGGGTTCAAGATCAAGACGAGCTTGTATACCAAGACCTGTCAAACTCAGTGGCGTATTTGAAATGGTTTCTAATAAATAACGACCTATGGGAAGATAAAGAACCGTTGGAGTGTATATTTGAATAATGGATTTAGTACTTTACTCACACATAGAATATAAAGATCTTTGGAAACCATTCGTAGGAGAATGGAACAAATTTTCTACAATCAGCATAGAAAATAAGTATGCATTTTCAAACGAGGTTGACTCGTCATTAAGTGATTTTGTTCATGTTAAATACGATGACACACAGCCTTATACCAATAGGCTTTTATCTTGCCTAAATAAAATAGACTCGGAAATTATATTATTCACCCACGAGGACATGATACTGTGCGGCGAGGTTCAAAAAGAGTACATACTAGAAGCACTTGAAGCCATAGGAGATGTAGACTTTGTAAAGCTACTAAAGGGGGGAACACCAAAGGATACAGTAGTAGACATTACATATAAACAGAGTGATGTACTCAAATACTGCAGACACTCATTTGACTATTTCTTTGCGATACAGCCAACGATATGGAAGAGAGAAAAGCTTATAGAACTACTGGAAAACAATAAAGGGAAAAGTATATGGGAACTTGAAGAAACAGGTCAAGAGTATTGTAGAGCCTCCAAATACAAAGGGTTATATATGTACCACCAGTTAGATAGGCAGCGGGGAATGTTCCACTGGGATTCTACAGTATACCCATACATAGCAACAGCAGTCCATAAGGGAAAGTGGGTTACTAGCGAATACCCAAACGAATTAGATTGTATATTTTCAAATTACAATATAGATTATAGCATAAGGGGCACAGTGTAGTGACTGACGAAGCAACAAATGCACATATAACAAAGTATCAGGATAGGCTAAACAAATTCTACAAAGACGGAACCAGCAACCACTTGGAACACAACGAAAATCTGGACTACTGGAGAATCTTGTTAAAGGATTTACTATATAGCTCTGACGCATGGAAAGGAAAGGTATTCTTAGACTATGGCTGTGGCAGAGGAAGGAATATGCTCAACGCCTTTATACTTGCGGAATGGGGCGGCTTGGTAGGGGTTGACATCAGTAAAGATAACATAGAGTTTTGTAGAAGAACATACTTTCAAGAAGCGAAAATGGAGTGGTTAAAAAATGACGGTTCACTGATTGATCTGGATGATAACTCCGTTGATTTTGCAATGTCTACAATAGTGCTTCAGCATTTATGTTCTCACAGTCTCAGATTAAAAATAAAGAAAGAGATATACCGAGTGCTGAAAAAGGGTGGCATATTCTCTTTTCAAATGGGGTTTGGCGGAGCTGAGTTTACAAATCATGATTACTATGACGACTTTGCTTCAAAGGTCTCAAATTCTGAATCTGACACGAGGGTCGATGACCCAAGCCAATTAATAACAGATTTAGAATCAATCGGATTTTCCGATGGCACGTTTGAAGTTCGAAGTTCGTATTTAGATGACCAGCATCCTAGTTGGATATATGTGAGGTGTGAAAAATGATTAAACTTGTAGTATTTGATTTAGATGGAGTATTAGTGGATGCAAGAGATTTGCACTACGACGCTATGAATCTTGCTCTAGCTGATATATCGTCAGACTTTGTTATAAGCAGAGAAGAGCACCTGTCTACGTATGACGGATTGCCCACCACAAAGAAGTTAAGCCTTCTTACAGAGAACAAAGGTCTGTCACCAGAATTGTACAATGACATTTGGAAGGCTAAACAAGATAAAACGGTACAACTAATAAATAGCATGACTACTGACCACAGGATGGCTCAAACGCTATCGGAATTGAAAAATGCGGGCTATAAGGTTTACGTAGGTTCTAACTCAGTCAAGCACACGATCAAGATGATGCTACTACGTAGAGGTCTGATTGAGTTTGTTGACGAGATATTCTCCAATCAAGATGTTAACCATCCAAAGCCACATCCAGAAATATATTTAAGATGTATGGTTCATGCTGGGGTGTCACCAAGTGAAACAATTATCATTGAAGACTCACACGTTGGCAGAAAAGCAGCTATGGATTCCGGCGCTAATTTATTTGCAGTAAAGAATCCAGACGATGTTATACTGAAAGATATAGTAGAAGAGATTAAGAAAATTGATAAGACACAAAAAGAAATAAAGCCAAAATGGCAAGGTGGAAAAATGAATGTACTAATACCAATGGCTGGAGCTGGATCACGCTTTCAAAAGGCTGGATACACTTTCCCAAAACCACTAATTGAAGTCAATGGTAAGCCCATGATTCAGGTGGTAGTAGAAAACATAAACGTAGAAGCAAAGCATATATTTGTTGTGCAAAAATCACACTATGAAAAGTACAACCTAAAAACGGTTTTAAATAACATCGCCCCTAACTGCGAGATCGTTCAGGTAGATGGAGTAACTGAAGGAGCTGCTTGCACCACTTTGCTAGCAAAAGAGTTTATTGATAATGACGAACCTCTGCTAATGGCTAACTCAGACCAGTTTGTAGGGTGGGACTCAAACGAATTTATGTACTCAATGGTGGGCGATAACATAGATGGTGGCATGTTAACGTTTAGATCAAACCATCCAAAGTGGAGTTATGCGAAACTGAACGATGATGGTTTTGTTACAGAGGTTCAAGAAAAAAATCCGATCAGCGATATAGCCACAGTTGGAATCTATTACTGGGCTAAGGGATCTGACTACGTTAAGTATGCAGAACAAATGATAGACAAAGACATTCGTGTTAATAATGAATTTTACGTGTGTCCTGTTTTTAACGAGGCTATTTCTGACGACAAAAAGCTTAAGATATTTGATATAGAGAAGATGTGGGGACTGGGAACTCCAGAGGACTTGAAACATTTTTTAGAGAACAAAAATAATGACAAAATTTAAAGTATATATAGTAACACATAACCACGAGGAAGCACTAGCTAGATGCCTACGGTCTATTAGTAATGGTGACATACGTCTACATAGCCACGAAATTAACGTAATAAACAACTATCAAACTCTACGTTGGCCGCTAGACTCATATGATCTGGAAATAAATGTGCTAGACAACGTGCTTAGGCCAGCCCATTCCACTGGGCACCTAGGTAGAAACTGGAATCAAGCGATTATAAACGGGTTTGCGGACTTAAAAAATCCTCAGTGTGAATTTGTAGTATGTTTACAGGGAGACACAGAGGTTGTGTCAGAGTGTTTCTCTATGTTAGATCATTATCATGCACAGGATTGCCACTTCATGCAGGATGGCAGAGGAGATCAGCTTATGAGCTGGTCGCCAAAGGGTATCATAGAGATTGGACTATTCGACGAAAGAATATGTGGTATAGGATTTCAAGAACAAGAATATTTTGAAAGAGCAACTAGATTATTCAGTCAGGGTATTTCAATAAATGACAGGGGACACAGCAGATTTCATAATGCACTTCCACACAGACTTGTTACAGACTATGGGGACAGTACTTGCACTGGCATTTTCCATCCATTCTATCAGTCAGTTACGCAAAACATACTTGCTCGCGCGCCTAGATACTTTATGTACCCATATTTTGAAAAAGATATAAGTACAAACGCCATGAAGGAATACGTAGGTTGGCAGCAACTCGTCAAACATACAGATCGAAGAATTTTTAAAGAAGGGTAAACACCATGCCACATAACTTGAAAGATATGATAGGCGGATGGTTCATTGGCGACTTTGACCCCTCCGTATGGAAGACTTCGGCTTTTGAGGTCGCTGTCAAAGAATACAAAGCTGGAGACAAAGAGCCAAAGCACTTGCATAAAATAGCAGTAGAGTTCACAGTAATAGTCAGGGGCAAGGTGTTAATGAATGGAGTTGAGCATGGAGAGGGAGACATCATTCGCATTGACACTGGAAAAGCCACAGACTTTGAAGCTCTAGAAGATACGATTACAGTGGTGGTGAAAAGGCCATCTGTAGCAGGGGACAAATATATACTATGAAAATTATATCACACAGAGGCAATCTAGATGGGCCACAAGAGCAGGATAATGTTATAAGCCAACTTGAACAAGTATCTAAACAAATGCTTGTAGAGGTGGACGTTTGGCATATGGATCACGGGTGGTATCTTGGGCATGACGGGCCAGAAAGAGCCGTTTCCTTTGACTTTATAACAAACCCAAATTTTATTTTACACGCTAAAAATCTAGATGCACTTTATAAGCTAACAGGGACTAATCTTCATTACTTCTGGCATCAAGAAGATGACTTCACTTTAACATCGAAACAAATCATATGGACATATCCTAAAAAAGACGTTACGAATCGCTCTATTATTGTTTGCCAAACAGTAGAAGAGGTAGATGAGTATAAGACAAAAGACATTTGGGGCATTTGTACAGACTATATAAAGGACGCTAAAAAATGAATATAGCCGCTTATTTTAATACAACGAAAGAATCAGAGCCTTTGTATCATGCGATACAATCTCTAAACGCTGGACTAGAAGAAGGAGAGTTAAATGACGCAAGCATATTTTACGATGATTGTGGGCCTAACAGCATACCAGCAAACTTTGGATTTTTTGACGCAATAGAGCTATGGCACTATACGGGAAATCTAATTGCAACTTCAGTTTCTACTATCTCAAAAGTAACAGGTGTAGTAAACAACTTTAACAAAATATATTATCACGGATGGAGTGCAGACAGTAATGCACTATCACTAATTGGTATATCAAGTGATGATAGTATAACAGTAATATGCAATAGTAAAAATAGCAAAGATGAGTACACCAGACTTACGGGTAAAGAGCCCCAAGGTGTGGTAGAAAATTTCAACCTACAAGGAATTAAAAAGGTGATAAAATGAACGACAAAGACATGCCTGAAATAATAAAGTTATATGAAGAAGGTATGAGTACCTATCACATAGCAGAAAGATATGGCACTTATGCGAATAAAATTCGTCGCGCATTAGTAAAGCACGGCGTGCAAAGGAGAACAAAAAGCCAAGCGCAAAAAGAAGCCTTGGTAAATGGTAGATCCAGACATCCAACAAAAGGAAGCAAACGGTCTTTAGAGGAGCGATTGCGGATTAGTAGTGCGGTTAAGAAGTACTGGGAAGATATTGACCCCAAAGAGTACGAAAGAAGATGTAACGTAGCCAAAGAAAACTGGCACTCAATGTCTGAAGAGGAAAGGCAAGACTTGACTAGACTTGCTGTTGAGGCGGTACGCAAGGCGGCGACTGAGGGGTCAATGATGGAAAAGGCACTTTTGAAAGAACTTACTGATTCTGGCTACAGAGTAGAGTTTCATAAAAAGAACCTAATTCCTAATGAAAATTTAGAAATAGATTTGTATATTCCTAGCCACAAGACTATAATAGAAATAGACGGGCCATCTCATTTTCTTCCGATTTGGGGAGAGGATAAGCTAGCCAAGCAGATTAAGGCTGACAATCAAAAGAATGGTCTTATTCTGAGCAAAGGATTTATTATACTGAGAATCAAAAACCTTCTGAACCATGTCAGCTTAGCAGCCAAGACAAAGATGGTAGACGAAGTGCAGAAACACTTAATTAGTATTGAGGACAATTTTCCAAAGGAATCTGAGAGGTATATTGAGGTAGAATTATGATGAAAGAACCAGACTTATTTGAAACAGTTAAACTAGAGACGCCTATGGACGTTGATACTTCTGTCAGGGATGTTGTTGCGGAGGAATCTCCTTCTACTACAGATCCGGGATGGAATGATTACGTCATGTCTAAGTTTACAGAAAAAGAATTGTATGATGGCAACCCACTGGTAAACGGATTGAGACGTGTGGCTGAACTTGTTATTGGGCCAATCGTATACAGCGGCCCAACGCAAGTATTTCCACCTCAACGGGATGACCATCACGGTCGTGCTACTGTTGTATTCACCGTAGAATTTGAAAACGGTATGCGATACTCAGAAGTGGCTGATTGTTGGGAAGGCAACACAGATGATATGTTTTGCGCCTATGCAATCGCAACTGCGAGCACTAGAGCTGAAGGTAGAGCCCTTCGTAAGGCTTTAAGAATTAGAGCTGTTGCAGCAGAAGAAATGACCAAAAAGGACACGGCAAAGATTGTTAGAGAACTATCTTCGCAAAAGGACACATCTGACGGTGGCTATGATGACTCTGGTCGCATGTCAGATGCTCAATACAACTTCATTGATGTAAAATGCAAACAGTTGAATGTCAATGGAGGTGAATTGTTTAAGACTATATTTAAGGTAGATAATAAACGCAAGATTTCTAAGAAAGTAGCTAGCGATATTATTGACACTTTAAATGGATATCAACAAGATAAGACAAGTATTCCAGATCAAGTAACAGGTTATATAGAGGAGTGGCGTGACTAATGAAAGTAACATATACCACGAACAACAGGCGCATTAGCGCTGAAATTGAAGGTGATTCACATAGAGACATCTTCTCAGAAATTAGTAAGTTCCAAGAAGTATTTGAACAGACCGTCTGTGGCAAGTGCGGATCGGAAAACATAAAATTCGTTGTAAGGACTGTTGATGACAATCAATACTACGAACTAAGATGTGCAGACTGTGGGGCAAGACTCTCGTTTGGTGCAAACAAGAAAGGTGGTGGTCTATTTCCAAAGCGTAAGGATAGCGATGGTAACTGGCTCCCCGATTCTGGGTGGGTCAAATGGAACCCCAAAACTGAAAAGAACGAGTAGTTTTGTCAGAGCGCCCCTAACGGGGCGTTCACCACTTATAAAAAGAAGCCCCAATCCGAGAGGAAAGGGGCTTTTTCTTTAATCAGAATCTTTGTAAATTACAGGTATTCTACCGTGAAGTAAAGACCGTAATTAGTCTTGCTTCCAATTTCTTGAGGGGAAGCGCTGATAGCTACATACCAGTCGTGTCTATCGCTTTGATGAGCTCCAGCTTCAGTCGTGGCATAGCCCTTTGATGTGTCAGTATCTGTACTGTCTGTATTTAATCCACTCATTCCGGGAGAAGCAGTAAAGGCCATGTCAGCAGGAGTGCCAACCGTAGGGTCATACAAGCTCCAAGTATTGGATGCTCTTCCTCTATGGTTTAGATTAGAAACGCTCTGCAGCGCAGAAGGATGTCTCAATTCATATACTTGAGTTTCAACACCACTAGCGTGCTTTGTGATATCATTTCTATCAAATATTCTCATCTTGCAATTTCTAACAGTGACAGCACTACTGTGCGTAAACCTAACATTCAAAGGAGCCAAGTAGTTTGGAACCTTGTCAAGGTCAAGCTCATTAGTGTCAGCCTTCATTTTGCTGGTACTAACCCACTTAGTATTGTGCAGTTGAACGTAATCTGATGCCGTTCCCTGTGAATTTGTAGTAAATGTAGTGTCTTGATATGCGTCTACAGGCACAGAGATGCCGTATCCGCCACCATAAAAGCCAAGGCCTGAACCAGCCGTGTGGTTTATCCAAGCTTGGTGTGCGTCGCCACTGGCGCTTGTAGCGGTGACGTTATTTGCATAAAACTTAATTTCAGCCATTTTATTTATCTCCTGATTAAAGATGTGTCTATATTAATATACACGTAAAAAGGTTATTATTTTGAATTATCTAGGGGTTATTGTTAAGTCTACATATTGGCATTTTCCTTGTATAAGACCATAGCCAATGGGACTTTTATACTTGTTTGAGCTAATAGCGCTAGTAATATCGTTATGAAAGTGAACAAAAATGTCGTAAGATCCTGCTTTTTTGCCGTCAGCTCCTGCCAGAGAAACGATCCCATTACTTGTCCTGTTCTCAAATCTGCCTTGACCCTCAGATACAGAGGCTGGGCCTGCCAAAGTACATTTAACTGGTGCGCTTTGAGATGTGGCGGGAGCGTCATCAGTATACCGTTTAAACCCCATTTTGCCAGCAACACAAGAAATTACAGCGCCTTTTCCATTAGAATTGCCGTCTGGAATCGCAGTTACAACTGGAAGGATATAACCAGTCGTCTGCTGATCATTGCTCCAATCGTGGTTCATAAAGTCGGATGTTTGATAGTCTTCTCCAGCCTCTACCATTTTAAAACCTGTTATCTCGCCTATCGGGCCTATGGCAGTGACTTCAATTTGTCCTCCAGTTCCAGTTCCCCCTGTGAATGACAACGTGTCGCCAACAAGAAAATCTTTACCAGTTGCGGGGTCTCCAGCAACATCATTAACAAATACCAAATGGCTTTCACTTAGTTGTATAGTTTTCCTTTGGTGCGTGAAAGGTAACAACATGCCTCTTCTAATTGTACAAACCTTCCACAGGTCTGTGTTGGCTATCGGGCCGGGAAGACCACCCGCCTGAGCCTTGCCATCTTCGTCTGAATCGCCATATATTATAGCAGCATCTGGAACTTCATCCCAAACATATGCATCGCTACCAGTTCCAAAAATCGTAGGAACTTTATAGTCAGAAGAGCTATCAAGTACATTTGCTTCATACTCTACACCTTCTACTGAAATCGTTTGTATCTTTGGAGGACTAAACAAAACACCGTGATTAAAATGCATAACGGCAAAGTATCTTGAATCAAACAATGTTTGTTGTTCAGGCCAAGCCTCAAACGCTCTAGCATATACATGAGTGTTTCCAAAGCAGGATATAGAATTGTCGCTTCCTCCCCATTGTCCTACTGGGTCAACACCCTCTTCGCCAGCTTTTGCCTCTACTCCAAGCGTACTATTACATGTGCAAATTACATCAGTCTTAGTAGTTCTTATAGTTGTCTTCCCAGTTATAATCCCGACACAATCTGCTGATGTATCCTGAGTCCAGAAATTACGTGGAACAATAACACCGTCACCAGCTTCAGTCCTATGTCTAACATAACCATCAAAAGGAAATCCATGCATTCTTTGAGGGGTAAAGTTACCAAGCACGCCGTGCGAGAATCCTTGTGCATTTGGGTCTTTCAGTAGTTCCACACCAAAGTCTTCAGGTTCAACAAACTCATAGTCAAAATTGGGCGCATTAGTAGGAACAGTAGTCTCCTCTCCAGCAGCGTTAGTTCCATAGTATTGCGTGAAATCTATACTTACTATGAAGTAATGGTTTCTTCCTATTTTGAAACGTGAATCGCCTCTTTGGCCACCGAATCCCCCAGCATCTGCGGCGTAGACTGGTTTAGGGGGATAGAATGGGCCAGTGCCTCCTGCGTCAACTGAGCTTCCGAGGTCACTATTTGAGTCCGAGGGGTATAAGTACCGCGCAGGCTCTTCGCTCAATCTGTCATTAGTAGGATTACCTGCAGTGGCTGGATATGTTATACCACCTTTTCCATTATCACTAAACCAACCCCCTATCTCTCCTAGGGCGCCCATACCATCCTTAGAGGTGCTATTGAAAGAACTCGTGCCTGCTCTAGATCCGTACATTGCATACAGAGGGTCAAACGCATCAAATGCACCAATCCACTCAGCACTCAATGGAACAAATGTAATTTTAGATTTATCAGCAGGCTCAATGTCAAATGTACTATCCATACAGAAACGATTTACATTCTTATTGACAAGTGTGTTTCCATTGTCATCAGTAGCTGGAAGGGTAGCGCCAGTATTAAGTGTATATGCCCAAGCGTATCTATCTGCTATGGTAGCCTTGAAGCCACCAACATTATAAGACTTTGTAGCGAAGTAATCAGCCACTCTAGAAGACAGAGGGTCTGTCAAAGTTGTGGCGCTTCTACCCCAGTCCCAAGTTTCTTTTGCTTCGGCGGTGGTTGGTTCTTCCTTATCTCTGCTTGGATCATAACCACCGGCCATTTCTACGTTTGTTAAAGCAACCATACGCCTAAAGTCTTTGATTGGCGTTCCGTGTAAGCCGCTAGGGGACGCATTGGCGCCAACGTCTGCCGGAAGATGGTGAAGGCCTTTGTCTCCATTGTCCCAAGTATATCTCAAATCAAGAGTGCCTCCCAGTGATTCTAATATACCCTTGCTTGGCCCAGCTGCTCCGCCTGCTCCTCCTCCATCAGACATGTATTCGTTACCAAATGTATCTTTAAGCACGGAAGTGTCAGCATTTGAACATACAACACTTTTAATGCTGCTACTAGTCATTCTTGTTATAAATGATTCAGCAGCCTCTTCTTTGTATCCTTCTGTGAACACTGCGCCCCAGAATGGTTGGAGTTCACGCCAAGGCGTATCGGCTGGGTTCTCTATTTTCCCCCCTGCTTTATCATAATGGGGATTGCACCTTCCAAGAAAATTGTACTCATTGACACCGTTCCAACTTGGGTGTAGCATATCAAAAGAAGTAACATTATAATACCTCCTACTACCAACAAAGTTTTCTCCCACCGTGGCTTTGACCCATTGATACTGTCTAACCTTTGGTGATGATGCAAACTGCGCATCGCATATACCTTTTTTCTCGGCGTACATCGCAGCGCCAAAATTGACTATGTAGCTCGCATCACCAGTAGCAAGCGTACAAACCTGCCTAACACTAGGGGCACAAAAGAAGCCGGCGATAGGATTGTCGCCACATGCGTTGCCACAAAAATTATCGTAATCTGTTTGTCGCTGAACGTTTCCGCATCCCAAGGTTTGGTGGTGAAAATTCAATTTACTCGGGTCAAAAGGAATGATACTGCCGGTGGGGCAATCACATTCACCCGCCGCGAAAGGATTATACGTCTTGCCTCCCGTGCTAAACGGGACTGCCTTCGGGGTTGTTCTGGTATATATACAGTCCGGATATTTTCTAGTTCCTGTATTGGTATTACTAGGCCCAGATGAAAGAGTCCACCAACCGTCATATCCATCACCACCAGCGCCCTGTCCGTTGAAGAATGATTCGAGCGCCTGATAGTTACCAAGCGCGGCTTGTAGATCAGGAAGTAAGGTACAATCAGCATCACGATCATCACACCCCGGAATAGCCACTGGCGTTAGGGCTTTTTCTACATATCCCCCGTTCAAAGCGTCTAAGATTGGGGCAGAAATTGAGCCATCTGGTTTTGAACTACCCGGCGTATTGGTAGCAGGACAGGCCTCTGTAACTGTGCGGTTTTCCAGAATTATATTTAGCAGATTTGCTTCATCAATCCAGAACCGACCTGCGGAAACTTTACCCCTAGCCACCTTAGTTATATCGTCAAAAAAAGACGACTTAAAGAGAGACTCATATTTGCTGGGAGTTATAGCCCCGCCAAGCTCTGGGTTGTAAGTTTCTTCGTAGAAAAACCTATCATCTTTGAAGAATGTATCTCTGTTAGCTATTAAGTATTGGAAGTCCCAAGTTCCTATGCCTAAAACCAAATCTTCTGGATCGTCACCAAAGTCTATTGGAATCCATTCATTGTCTATTCTTTGTAGGAGTACCAATCTACCCGCTGGATAAGATCTTTGTGATCTATTAATAACAAGAACTTTCTCTTTTTTGTTGTCTTCACACTCTTTACTACGACCTCTATTGGAGAATGTGGGGCCAAATGCGTAAGGATTTCCCTTGTGCACACTGACGGGCATAGCATATCCACTAGACCAATAGTTCATTCTGTTGGCGTCAGTATATTGATCCGTTGGGGATAGGGTGTCTGGATTCAGCGGCATATCAGGTATTTTGACCCTTGAGATGGGATCTATAACCCTTGCTAGCATTTGTCTTGTTCCAGCCTCTGCCTTTCCGGTGTTTGGGTTATAGTATACGTCAAGTTCTGCGCTAACGTTGTTTTTGGGGTTGTCTGCTCCGCCGGGTTTGATTGGCGGATATGCGCCTATTTCAGCAAGGTCTTCTTCGTTACCAGCGTATGCCGTACCCCAAGGATGAGTAGGAACCATAGCAAAGTTAGGAGGACTTGAGGCAACTATCTTTCTTTTATTTTTTCTAGGTGTTTCGTGGTCATAAAATCTCATCTCAAATTTAAGATCGCCAGAGATAGGGCACACATCATTTACAGTTACACTAGAGCTCAGGGCAGTTTTAGCGCCGTAGATGAAGTTCAAAGGCTGAGCCCAACTAAGACATCCAGACAAGCTAGTCTGCACAAACTTTATAAATGCTTTGGATTCATTTTTATTAAGTTCTTCTTGTTTATCTTGGTTTGAAGGATCTGGTTCCAAATGCCCTTTAATGTGAGCGTCTGCTAACAGCGCAGCAAAATCTATGTAGGTATGCCTGAAATCAGGATGTAGAGCCTTTCCACTTTGTGAGGCAAAATCATAAACGTTTCCAAAAATAGGGTCAGCGTTATCGAAATACGCTAACTTATAAACCTTCAACGCTTGGTCAAAGTACATGAAGCTTGGAGCTCCGGAAGGCACACCATCGCTGAATCGAACTTCAGGTTGAAATATAGACTTACCTGCAGTTATATCACCTGCCCCTCCATTTAGTGCATCATACTCATTATCCTTAGACTTTATTGCGAAGTCTTTTATATCTTGCAGCGTTGAACCAGTAGGTAAGACCTTGATAAATGCATCAATCGGAACCATCTTCTTAAATGCTTCGTAAGCAGACTCAGTATCAAATACACCTAGCCCAACTTCCAACATAGCTTCGTTAGAGCATGTTATCGAATGTGATGATTTTTTTTCATCTTCAAAAAACGCATTAGTAAATTCACAGCTCATTCGTTACTCCTTTATAATCCTGTATCTTGTCCCATGTTGTATAAAAAGTTTTGTTTCTGCTTGGGGTATACCTGTTTCTCGTGTATCATTTCCGGATGTTTTTCTTCCGACACCGGACTGTAAAGATCAGACCAAGTTCCGCCAGCAGAATTATAGTAGGCTTTATCTCTAGATTGTTGATCTGGAAATATCGTCATAGTCTCTTGAAATATTTTTGTTGGCATGGTAGTAACATCATACATTGTTTTCTTGTACTTAATAGCGTTTCCGCTTGGATCAACCAACGTTTCATCTTTGGTTCTTACTGAGGCAACAATCATATCACTATAAGTGTTACTCGTCTCTAGAGAACTAAAGAACTCACTGTTGTTTCCTGCTAATTCAACTATGTCGGCATACTGTCCAAACACATCTCCATAATTAGTACTGAAACTTTCTTGTATCAAGTTATGTCTAAGCAAAGTATTTTTTTGGTCTCTAAGCTTTTGCTTCTCTCTGACCACTTGACTAAGCACTTTCTCGTGTTGTTTTTGCAACTTACCAAACTTAGGTGTGTACAAATCCATCTTATACGTTGTTTTAACACCACCAGTTCCCACGTCTACACTTATATCTGTAACCAATGGGCCACCAAAGACAAGTTGCCGACCAAGATCATTACCACGAGGAACGCCCGCATAAACAAAGCCGCCACGCTCAGAGAATAAGTTCAGACTATTTGAAAATGCAGCTTTAAGAGCTCCAGCTTCATTTAAAAGCGTATAACCACCATAGTTCCAAGGCGCCAACCCTTCGTCTTTAACAAATTCGCACCTGCCTCCAAGATTGGCAAACCTAACTCTTTTACGTGAATTAGCCATAAACGGAAGGACATCAGTATCTAGCATAGATGAAATCCAAGGGCCGTAACATCTTTCCGTAGATTCAAGCGGCAACGCCACCATGTCTGGATAAACTGGGGATGGCGCGGTGAAGTGAACGTGCGCCTCCGGAGATGCTATTGTAAGATTTCTCATTGCAGTTCTATATGCTGTGAATGAATTATGAACATTGCTCAACGTTGCAGACGAACATAAGTCAGCAATAAAATTAGTTGGCTTATTCTTCCATCCCGGCTCTCTGAAATCATTTATTTTAACCGTGTCCATAGTTAAAAAGTGTTTAGTCTCAGTGCCTTGATATAGTTGGAATGGGCCATCTTTCATCCTAGAGTCTATAGTAGGTATAACTCTTCCGGGCAAAGTAATAAGAGCATATACATGATCGTTATCAAGATCCTCTGTTGATGTTTCGATAATCATCCCATTGAACTTTTGTTCTTCTTCTGGGTTGCCGCCAAGGAAGTATACTGGCTTTCTATCAAAGCAATGGCGCCAAACTTCTTGTCGGTCGGTGCCGTCTGGCTTGATTTTGTCGTCCGCTGTATGATCGCCAGCCCCACCTGTTGTTGGCTCTGGAACCCAGTGTGCATTATAATAACCAAAGGTATACTCAAACTTACACTTCTCTTCGTTCCAAAACTTTTTGGGTTTTCTAATTGCTCCAATATCTTTAACGTATCTGCCAAAAACAGTCGTCTTAGTTGTGTATGCGCGAGGAGGCATGTATAGCTTACTGTCAACATCGCATTTTACATAGGCAACAGCCTTTGGTGTTTTTTCCAGTATCTCTTTTGTATCGAATGTATGAAATTCATCCGCATCCATATTGTCAAGCTCTTCAACAATATCTGGTATCAAATCACCGTTTGCAGTTACTAATTGTTGGAATACTTTATCTTTGCCAACTTTGTTGAAGTTTAAGAATTGACTATTATCAAACCTGACATAAGCCTTCACCCTGCCGTCGTCTTCATAAAAATTAAATGTGTTGACCGGGAAAAGGTATGTAGCGATAGCCGGAGGAAGATATAGCTGGTTATTAATTTTTTGATTAGCTGCATTACTATTTTTTGCAAAATTTCTCCCTGCCGCATTTCCGTGCATCTGGTGGGGTAGTACAGTCTGGGGATTCAGGTGATAGTCAAAGTATCCGCCAGCGTTATTTGGTTTATAATTATGTTTCCAAGTGTCTGTAATAGGGTCATAGTTATTTTTCAGAGCACCTAGAGTATGTTTAACTGGTACTTTTGGATCTTGAGGAACAGCAGTAGAGTTTGCTTTTACCTCAGCTATGTAGTCTTGGAATTCGCTTCTGTAATAATGGTGTTCTCCACTCGCTGGAATTGGTTTAAAGCCCCAAGGCCCTCTTACCGACTCGCCTCTTGCAGCGTCGTGAAGCTGACCAACTCTATAATCAAGATTGCAATCTTTAGGGATTTTAACTAAAAATGTTTTGCCTAAATGTTTGTCCGCAACATTCTTGACAAACTTGTAAACTTCCATGGCGTTTTTAAGTGTCTTCTTGCCAAGCTTGTCTACATTTTTTATTAGTTTGCAGTTCTTTTGTATAACGTCTTGTATCTTGCCCATCTGATCTTTGATGCGGTGAACAGTATTTAAAGCTGGAATAAGGTTATTCCCGGCTATAACCTCTGGGTCATCTAGCCCACCAAGGGCGGGAAGCTCAGCTTCAACGTGAGGTATGACACTAACTACTTCGCTGGCCCTTTCGTCTTCAGTATTATTATTAATCCCAAGCCATTCAAAAATTTCTGTAACTGCAGAATACATGCTAGACAGAGTGTCTGATGTCACTGGAATCAAGTCAGAGCCTAGGACATCAGAGGCCACTGAGTTCCATTCAGCTAGAGCAACTTCTACATTATCTCTGGCTTCGCCAAGCTTTTGCTTAAGACTACCATAATCTGTCATGATTTGTGTAATAGCATTTTGTATCTTTACTATGCCGGCTTCAGGTATTCCTATTTTTTCTGCTCTTTTGTAATATAGTGGGTAGCCGTAAGGAGGGCTACAAGGACTAGCTGGTAAACCATCTTCACCAACATAATCTTTGTCAGACTTGAACACACATCTTGGGACTGTTACTGCATAACTTCTAGATATCCCAGATTCTAGCTGCAACCTGAAGTCATCATTCACATATGCTGGCGGGTTAGCCGGATCTATGACCACAGAGTTAGCTAGAGCAACTTCTAGAAAGTCATTCTCTTCTGTGGACTCCATGTAGGTTTCTGAGTATTCCAACAAAAATTGCTTCCATCTTTCAAATGAAACAAAAGCAGCTCTCAGCTCCATTTCGGTTGCGACATAGTAATTGCCCACACCATTAGCACCAAGGGCCTGAGAGTCAAGAAGTATCTGCTGGTATGACCCCCAACCTCTTGGTATCGTAACGGCGTTCTTACCTAAGAACCCATAGAAAGGAAGTATCTGTTGCTCAAGGGCGGTGTGGTGAGTCCATTGCTGTCTCATCTTGTATCCTAAGTTGTTTGGGAGACCTTCCTTCTTGGCTCTGACTTCACTGAAATCTCTGTCGCCGTAAGTATTAAAGAAATGCATTTTTGTTTCTTGAGCGCCAACCACAAATTTATCCACTGCATCATTTGTAAGTTCAAACCCCAAGTCTTGGTTTGTAATCTCAACACCAGCTAAATTTAACTGTTTGATGTATCTCTGGACTGCTCCATATTCTGGCTTTTCACTTCTGTCTATGGCGTCCAGTCGGATTATTCCAGCTATCATATCTTTGTATTCGCCCTTTTGCATCTTCCTCTGGTTGTGATGGAAGAGCCATTCTAAAGAGTCGTTATTTTCATAGTCTATGACTGGTAATAATGTTACAAAAAGCTCGTGACTTATAACATCACAAAGCTCTTCCACAAGAGATAGCAAATTAGTCTGTGCGAAGTCCACATTATACATTGCGGGCAATAAATGTAGCGGTATACCACCAAAATCTACAACGTAATTGAATCCTCTAAAATTAATTTGTGTTCCATAATTTACTTTGTATTCATCAGGTAGTTGACCATACATACCTAACATAGCTGCCAACGCCTGAGATATTCGATAGAAAGGCATACCTTTGTCAGAAACTCTGCCTAGTCCTTCTCCAGTCATTGGGAATATGGCAGGAATCCTATCAGTGACTCCGCCATTCTTATATTTTGTTGCGTACTTTCTAGTCCACAAGTCACTACCGGAGAATGTGACGGTTCCATCAGGATTTACGGACTTCTGCAGCGGACTGAAGGTCGGATTTGTGCCTTCTGATTGCAACCTAAGCATAAGCTCATCTGATGGATCGTGTTCTAAAAATGCAAAGATATTGAAAACATTTTGTTGGCCGTAGTTACTTCCGGCATAATCTTTGAGTATTATAGTTACATTAGATAGTATTTCTCTAGGGTCTTTAAGATCTGCTGTATATAATGGAGCTCCTCCAGTACCTTTGTTTTCTATGTAGTTTTGAAGCAAGCCACCAAACACAACGTGGTTGTAGCCCCTGTCCGTTGGAAGCGCAGGCATAAAGCCAAGTTTTCTATTACGGAATCTAGTTTGATCTATAAAGACATTACTATTGGCCGACCCACTGTAAAAGAAGTGGTGGTCGCTAGGTATAGACTTAACATTGTGTACACCTCCGCTACCCCAATGCAAGTAGTCCGTTATGTTGTAGTCTCTTGGTGTATAGGGTAGGGTTCCAATCGGGCGATATAGTCTGTCTATAGTGGGATAGTAGGCTTCTTCAATCGTGGCCATGTTAGGGCCAAACTTAAAGAACAACGGACTGCCCATCACAGGAGGCACAAATTCATCAGCAATACCATTGTGATATACATCATCTCCTAAACCCCGACCAAAAAGGTCTGACTTATTAAATTCATCCTCTACCAGCGTAACGCTAAGAGTAGAGCTCCCAGCTCCAAATCCGCCCTTGAGATTGAACTGTGTAATTGAAGCACCTAAAAAGGTTTGTTGCTGGACACCTTCATTTCCAAACACCCAACCTCCAACAGAGTAGGATTCCGGTATCGCGCCAGCAGCAGGCCACAATAAGCCAGCATCACCACTTCCGGGAACTATGGAGTGCCCAGTTTTGAAGTGCGTTGGGTTTACTTCTATTGATGCCATTTCAAATCTCCTTAATCTCCACCCGAGCTATTGTTGTCATCGTTCACATCTAAATTTACAAAGCCAACAATTTGTTCAGAGTTAGCAGCGATCTCAAATCCGTTTTCATCGTAAGCAGTGGCGGACTCTGGATAGTTTGGATGTCTGTTCTTTTTATAAGTATTGAATACCTCAGATGGAACTTCTGGCAATGCAGGTTGATAAAATCCGTAATCAGCGAGTCCTGTGATGATATTGGTCGGCGGATCTGGGTGAGGATAGTACCAAACATAAGGATGTACTATAGTAAAATCCAGTATGCCTTTGAATGGATGAGCCTGAGAAGGATGAGATGATGTTAATCTTTCATTAGGGTAGGCGTTGTACTTGTCACCCTGAGCGAGGTCTCCAACAGATGCGGGCCATTGTGTGTGGTCGTGTAGAGTGCCACCATTGAATGTTGCAAAATCATCAATAATGTCTTCAGTATATAAAAGACCTGACTGGCCTATTCTGGCAGTTGTTGGGTCTGGGTAAGATCTATTAAAATCTCTTTGGGCGGCATCTTCAAACATCGCCTGACCAGAGGGATGCGCTATTCCGCCACTTGGGAATGGGCGCTCCACATATGCATGGCCGTACATATTCGTATTAGGAAGTGACGAATACGCTCCAGAGGTATAATGAGTTGTTCCGCTGATTGATGACATTATCTATCCAATTCATAAGTCCAAGAGATACTGAAAGAATAATTTCCTGTCTTTGGCGACCAACTTTCTTGTGGCGCTTCAATAAAATATTTACGCACACCAAGCTCATAAGCTGGGCTCATACTTTGTATTAGTTGACGAAGCTGAGTCCTAGTTGGTTCTACAATGCTTGGCTTTTGGGTAACTAGTTCTCGTTGACCATTCCCGTAATGCAAGTTTGTATAGTCCATTTGTAATTCTATCTGTAAATCTCTCTTATATTCCGTCCTAGTTCCAATGTATTGAAGTACTGGGCCTGTCTTTCTTCCCAATACGGGTATCGTAGCAAACACGTCTCCGGGATATGTGTCATTTACTGAAATGTTTTCTGATAAAACACCCGATATTATGTTTGTTGGTCGATTGTCAAAGTCTAAGCTGTAAGTAATTTCACCGTTAAATTCATTCATGCCAAGAGAAATAGACGTTGGCTGAGAATTCAATTCAAGTGCTACGCTGTTATTAGCTCTCTTATAGACATCTGATATAATACCAAACTGACCACTGTTTGATAGCATATTATACTTAGCCAGAGCATTTTGGTACTTACCACTACCTATGTGTTCTGCAGTATTTGGATATGTCCCCAGAGTAGGTGTGCCATCAGGGCTTCCGTAGCCACTTGGGGTAATGGTATCTAAACCAACAACAGTCCCGTCTATAGAAACATTCACAAACGCACTGTCGAGAGATTGACTGATAGAGACATTATAATCTTCATATGATGTACCGCTGGCGATAACATAGGTTTCTGATACCGAAAACGAGCCGGCAGACATATCAACATCTTCTGTTCTTACGTGATTAAATCCTCCGTAAGAGTTGAATAGGTTTAATGTGCCGCTACCTATTTGATTGTCTTTGTGCATGTACCCATAAGGGCCTACATTAGGATACTGTAGTATACCACTTTCAGGTGGCAATAATCTTTTTACGACATAATCCCTAGCTGATTGCCAAGCAGGAATTTTAGTAACTTTAGTACCGTCATCACTAGGAAAATAGTGGGTCTTGCCAGTGGCTGTTACTTCTCTAGTTATTCTGTATGTTCTAGGTTGAGAGAGATTTTCAGATCTTTCGTCGTCTACTTCGACGCTCCAGCTTTCAGAGAAGTCATTAATAAAAGCCCCGCTAAGAGCTATGATAGTGTCGCTTGTCATGCTAGAGTTCGGGCCTGAGAGCGCTGGCTTTAGACCTTCTTCTACTACATTGCCTTCTGCGTCTACACGTAAATCTTTATTAAGTAAAGTATCAGCTTCTAATGTGATAGTGTAGTCACACCTGTGTACATAGTTGCCTTCTTCAAAGTCAATGCTTACTACACGAGGGAAACATATCACCGCCGGCTCATCGCCGTGAACGGGCATTATTTCCAACTTTTGGCCGTCTTCAGAGAAAAGCGCTTTTATTGCCCTCTGCTTAGAGAATATTGCGTCTAACTTTGCGTTGTTTGGTATTGGTTGTACCTTGGGCATGTTGTCTTCTGAGTGCCCGGAGCTATTGTCAAACTGACCGTAGGGGCCAATGCCAGTAGGAACTGTATCATCGTAATAATTAAATGGTGAGTTGTCTTGAGTTTTCAGTGCGTAAGGAGAGCCTCTATCTTCCAGAATAGTACCCGTCAAGATAATATTGTAAGTAACGCCAACGTTTTCTCCGCCAACCTTATTAAGGTTTGAGCTGATAGATACTAATGGCGATGGCCTTAGAGTACAGACCTGAGTCTGCTCATTTTTATAGTATATTGAAATTGGCATTATTTACCTCTAACTCGTAAGTTGACATTTTCTGTTGTTATACCAGCTCCGCTAGTAAACAGGTTCATTGAACCAGACGATGGGATTCCAGAAGGACACCAAGCCACTAAATTCATAGAACCAGAGCTAAGATTCATGTTGGATGTATGCAATACTATATTATTATACACGGTTCCGGACGCTGGCGCTAACAAATACAGGTTGATATCACCGCTAGATATTGGTGCAGAACCGGAAGTAAACAACCGCATAGCAGAAAACGTGGTTTCTCCTACTGGTATGACGCCTTCTACTGATTCTATATAAGGACGGTGTTTAATGAAGCCTCGCGAGGCCATGTCTTTTCCTGATCCTTGTATAAATATCTCTCCATCGTGATTAGAGAATATTCTACCAGATGCCGTATATGTGGTTACAGTGCCGTCTAAAGGTTGATCCACTTTGATGTTTACGTTAGCAATACCGCTAGCATCACCATATACATCAGCCACTATGAACGAGCCTGAAGCTGGTGTTATTTTTGGTTGCTCTCTTAACATTGCGTCAAACGTATAGGCTGCTCCGGCGTCTAGCATTGGCTCGTCCGCAACGACGTTTCCGCTAGAGAACATGTGATGAGGAGCTCCAATAGCCAACGTGTAGTCTGAGTCACTTCTTCTTGCTCTATTAATAGATACTGACTTGCCAAAGTTATCTGACTCTGAACCTGATATTGCCACAGGCACGAAATCAGAAGTATACGATTTTTGTGTTCTGGCCTTATTGCCCTGCGCCACAACCTTCTCAGCATACTGCCACTCTTTTTCTCCGGTGAACCAGCTTTGCATCTTATTTTCAAATGTGAATACTGCACCATTGTTCAACACAGACGTTCCACTTCCGCTGAGCCAATCTGTTTCTACCCTGACGCCAGAAGAACCCAAGTCATAAACCTTATGTTTAGGTATGTCAAACTCTGAGTTAAATGCCTTCCTTATAAACTGACCACTAAAGGCTGGCGTTGTGGTCGTTGCGTTTCCGTCTGCATCTCTGGTATATATGTGCTCGTGATGGTTTTCATAGTCGTGTTTAGGAGCCCCGACAGCCAAGAAATCAGCATCAATACTAACTGACATACCAAACTCATCAGGAAGAGTTATCATATTTGACAAATCTGAAGCAGTATAATTGTTTGAGCCAAGCAGTCTTTGAGAATCTACTAAGTCAGAGTAACTATCGTGTCCTACATTTATGCTGCTAGGTTTAATTTTCTGCTTAAATTGCCAAGGTAGCGCAGAGCTCATGGTGTTTGTTCCAGAGCCTGTCTTCTGATAATAGAACGCTGCTCCAGCTCCACCCTTACCACAAAGCTCTAAGCCTGACACTGGGAACTGGTTGGCTGCATCAGGGTTTCCTGAGAAGTTTATGTCACTCCACGCAACCACAGATTCTCCTGTGAACCCATTGTAAGGAGCTCCTACGACAAGGTTGTTTTCACTCATTGATATTGAAATACCAAATAGGTCTCCGGGATATCCAGACTGGAATAAGTCGGAGTCTAGGTAATCTGAACCAGAAGCGGCTATTATCTCAGGAATCCCGCCATCTTTTCCTGCATCCGTGTAATATTCTAAACCTGTCGGCCCCTGTCTGGCAACTATACCACTAAACTTGACCGAGGAAGACCCTGCAACAGTAGCAATTCTAGAACCAAATCTGCTTATCTCTGACTTCTTCTTCTGCTCAGTCTCGGGCGCACTAGGTCTTTCTACACTCAATGTGGATGGATTTTGCTCATCGGCAAAGAACCCACTTCCCTGACGAACGCTAAACCCTCCAAACATTGAAGACAATTCACCAAGACCGCTAGCAGAATGATATCTAAACGGCGAACCAAGCTCGGGAGATTTAATTTTTTGTATGTGTTCAAAATTTCTTCCGTCTAGGTTCTGGTACAACCCTTGCACAAAACTATTTGAAGCATCTAGGCTTGTAGGATAGAGGCCTCTAAGGAAATCTGCATTGTCTCCTATCAGGCCGCAGGCACTCTGAACTATATTGGCATCGCTGATTAGAACAATCTTTGATCTTTCTTTACCAGAGGTAAATGACGAGAACTTCTCTACTTCTTCAGCTACAACTATAGGGCCATCATCAATAGTAGCAGACTCACACTTAGATACATCGTATCCATCTCTACAGTATTTATCATCAATAGTCTTAATAGGTTGGAATTTCTCTGGTATTATGAACTTCCTTTCTGGATATTCTTTTATAACCTCTTTCCAACCCACAATGATCTGTGTCGTTTCTTCTGTTGTGGTGGTTTTTGTCTTGGTCTCTATCGGTAGTAGGCATCCAGAGACTCCAAATATTCTAACCGTGTGTGGAAGATACTCAACCTGACCGAGATCCAAATTGTTAGAATCAAAGTATGCAAACAAGCTTCCAGATGTAGGAGTATCTCCATCAGAGCCTTCAAGGGCGGGAGGAACTTTAAAGTCTATATAAGATGTCTTTACAATCCCCAGTCCCGGCTTTGACATAGCTCCGGACATGGTGATGTTTTCAGATACTGAGAACGGTCTATCGTTATCATCATAATCTGATAGCCCCACAGGCACAGGCATTTCGACCTCTGGATCTGGACTTGGATTTACACCTTCTAGGTACAACTTAATTGGCAAATATTCTGTGTCGTCTTCAGCAACCCAACTGTAGAATAGCCTATACCCTGAGCCAAGGGCTACAGGCGCTTTCATTGATGCGATACCTGCTTTCATCTGCCATATGGTTTCAGTTCTAGTCACACTATCTCTTATTGGGGTAGTGTCTTTAAATACGTAACTTGCTTGATCTCCAACACTAATTGGAATGAAGTTTCCAATCGTCAAAGGCTTTGACTGCCTGTCATCAGAATCCACATAGAAGTATGTTGCTCTCTGGGTTTTATCGCAACCTGTTACTATGCTGCTGGATGTATTGGCAACCTGTTGTGCCTGACCTTGTGTCTTAAGTGAGTCGTCAGAAACCGTAGCAAACTTCTTAAGATTATTTAGGTAGAGAGGCTTCATGTCTAAACCAAGAGACTTGCATAAGTTATAAACATTTCTAGCGATACCTTGATTAAGATCGTATGTTATTACTAGAGTTTTTTCTCCTTCGTTCAAGAATGTTTTTAGCTCTTCTACATCTGTGTCTTCAGCATTTCCATCTGGGTTTGCTACCCAGCAAACGTCATAGATTGAAGATATAGTTCCCGTGATATTCTCAGTTATAGAATACCCTTTAGAGTTCAACATAGTTTTCAGTACAGAGCCTTCATAAGCACTGTCAAGTGTAGCTCTATTTGTCCAGCCGCCCAGTTGCGCTATGCGTCCTTTATAGTTAGGACATTCTTTTCTCACTATATTTTGGTATAACAAGATATTATCGTCTTGCCCACCATACAAAGCATTTCTCTTCTCTGATCTTAGTGTTGCAACAAGAATGACTTTGGACGATCTTCCTAAATATTGCCAGTTCTGCTCTGCCATTACTGGCGAATCTTTCTGCACTACCTTGTCTTCGGATATTGGTAAAGACTTAGATGACGCAACCCCCTGAGCAAACGAATCTCTTCCAAGATAAGATGCAGGATCAATGTAGTTCACATACTTAAAGTAGTTTACACCGCTAAATTCTGGTTCCTCAAGTTCAAATACTTTTCCTATATGTTGTTCTGCAAAATTGTATTCAGTTACTGTCTTGTTTTTCTTAGTTACTTTTTTGCCAAATATAGGTACAAGCGTTTTCTCTTGGTATGCCGGATATATAATTGCTGAGGCTGGTATATATTCTGCTGCTGCTATTAATGGCTTAGGTTCTTGATTAGGCCTTCCTATTATACCTTGGAAGCCTTGCTTTGGACTACAACCTACTTGACCGTTTCCAAACACCCAAGGCCAGTTTATATATTCTTTAACCAGTCTAGCTGGTTTTGCTGGATCTGAAGTAGGAACAGAACACTCAATAACTTTCTGAGCTCTTAGGTCGCCGCCATTCAGCATAGGTATTGGGCAAGCCTCATTTAACTTGGCGCCCTCAATACCCAATTCGCAATCGCCAGTGTAAGCTGGGCCGCTAAGTTGTGTAATGCCATCCCACTCTGGAATGTGTATCCTAATATCCGCAACGCCCTTGGCGTACATAGAATATCTAGGTATATTCGTATCTCTAGAATAACGAGGGTCTTTAGATTTTATTGTGTTAGGTCTGCCAGAATCAGGGCATATTTGTAATGATTCTGATTCACTCCTAGCTGGATGCAATCTCATTTCAGAGCCAAGTTTAGACAGGATCTTATTAATAATATCGTTAGATCTTTGGTATATGCCGTTACTTTCCCACGTCGGGTCGTCGCCAACAAGTACTAGGGTTCTATCTCCTAGCGCCATCCATTCTTTAATGTTGTCTATAATTTCATCGCTAGCGGCATCTATCTCTGGAGTAATGATATACACTAATCCAGCGTCTTTTGGTATGTCAACATCTGCGAATTGTGTTTGAGTAAACTGTCTGCCTTCGTGTACGCCTGAAAGGTTAAACGAGCCTGACGCCTCTAGATGAGGATTGCTTGACCTATGCAGATTTCCAAACTTGAAGTACTCGGCTACCCCGCTATGTGGATGATACTTTCTAGACTCAAATACTCTGACAGCGCCAGTGTTTGTTGTAGATGCCCAGCCGTCTAGAGGGAACCAGTGTCTAGGCGCATCTTCACCAAATCCGTAAACACCACTTTTTCTGTACCAAACGTTCGTGTCATCAAACTCGTTAAAGCTATCAGTAGGAGCGCCAAACGCAACTATTGAACCATCTTCATTTGTAGTTGTGCTATATCCAAGCCTAGAAGTTCCTGCAAATTCGTCAGCAACAAATCCCCAAGTTCCTGCGTATGTAATGTCGGTGTAGTCATACTTGTAGGCTTTTTTGTACTCTTCTATCGCCATAAGTCCGCTGGACTCAACGCCAACATCTTTGAAGAACTTGATGTCTTTTCTATAGGTAAATCTATCCGTAGCAGAAAGCTCAGAATAAACTTTCTTTAGCGCCTCTCTGTTGCTCATCGTGCTTGCGTGAGTGCCGTAGCTAGCTATTGCGGCGTCATACTTGCCTGTAGTATTATTTTGCTTGAGCCATGTAATCAAGTTATCATATACTTTGATTCTTTGTTCAGGTTTATATTCGTATACTAAACAGTTATCTTCTTTGAGGAATGGAGAGCCTATTGTTATCACTTCGCAGTTTTCACTTATGGAAACTGAATGTCCAAACCTGTCAACCGGAGACATAAGCTCTTCAGAAGCAGCTGAGATTTCCTGTATGAGATCCCATATTTGTCCGATCTTTTCGTATACATAAACACGGCCACCACTAGGAGCAGCGATGTTAAATTCTTCTAACTCTGGATTAGCAAAGTCTGGCCCTACGCCTGATGAAATTAGGTTGAACCCTTCAGAGCTTGTGAGTATGCCGCTATCCATTATATCTAAGACAATCGTCTTCGCATAGTGTGCCCAAGATTCTGGGACATTGCCCATTGGATCTTTTTCGCTGTCCTGAATAAAGTGTTCATGAATGACTCCAGAAGACTGATTGTCATTTATATCAACAACACCACTTAGGAATGTGTAATCTTGATAATATGATATGAACTGGTCTATTGCAGGCTCGATAGAACTTCTTTCAAACGATGGGGTCGGATCTACATACAGACCAAGAACAGGGGGTAGTCCGCTATTCCTTGCTGTGTTATCAAACGGAAACGCTGAATTAAATCCTTCTTTAATGCCACTCAGTATAGACGCCGTTGTAGCACCATCTACGTTATTCCTGTCTATCTTCTGGTGGTGTATCCAGTCTGGCAACGACGGCGGGTTTTGCTCAAACGGCTTGGTTTCACACACAACCAATTTAATATCTAACTCAACAGGCGGCGACGAGAAATATCTTAGAACTTGATTTGTTTCTGCTATTCTTCCTGCTATATCCTTAAACTGAGGAGTTGTAGGGCTAAACTCGTCGGTAAAGACCATAGCACCAAGTGTGTATTTGTTGGTTACAATCTCATCAAAAGACCCACTCCATACAGCGCCGGGCGCTCCGATAACAGCTACTTGTCTGTCACCACTTGCAGACACAGCCAATGAATAACCAAATTCTCTACCCTTTTGACCTACTTTGTGATTTCTGGTTTCTATGAAGTTTCCAGCTATCTTAGTACCTGAAGGGTCAGCCGCATAGTAAGGCTGCCTAAAACCAGATGGCAAAGTAATTTTTTGTTCCAAGCTCCATCCATATTTTGTGCCGCTATCTGTTGGGGTTGTTCTTCTATAGGCAAACACTGCGCCTGCCTTATCCAAAATACCGCTGCCGTTCTCGTCAAACCTATGCGCAGGAGCACCAACTAGCATTAGATCTTTATATACGCCGATTGATTTACCGTACTGGTCGTTTTCATTTCTTCCTGACTCAGCGTAAGGATAATTTCCTACCAGTTTAATTCCAGAATAGTTGACATCTTCATTTGAACCATACTCCCACTCTTCCCATTCTCTAGGAGGAATGATAGGTTTAGTGGAGCCTGTTTTTGCCTTAATGGTAATGTCATACGGAGTCTTAGGTACTAGCCCAGCAAGCTTTCTTATGCCATAGTAATCTCCACTGTAACTATAATCTAAATTTACATAAGTATTCTTAGCTCTGAATATGCCACCAGTAATACACTCAGAATCAATCCATGAAGTATCATGCGTTATAATAGGTCTTTCTGTACACTTGCTGTCGCTGCCTGTGTTGCAATCTCCATAGCAGATCAGTTCAACACCTCTAATCTCATCGTCAGCGTCTTTACTTGCATAAGAGTTATCATCAACATCAATAGCAGAACCAAACAGCCTAGAGTCCCAAACGAAGTTATTGACACCAGAGTCGTAAGAGTAGTTTATAGTATGAAGGTTTGCACTTCCTAAAGATGTAGCAGCAGATCTCTCATTTGACACAAACAAGTTTAGGCTTCCGCTAGGAGTGTGAGGGCCTTTAACAAACAGGTTTATAGACCTATTAGTTCTGCTTTTAGAAAGTTTAGAAGAGCCCAAAGATGCCAACGACATGTTTTGGTTATAGCTAGTTCCGTTTGAGTAACTGTTAAAGGCTATTAAGGGCATAATGCCATATGCTCCAGAGATACTTCCTGAAACAGCAAGGTTCATTGTGCCGCTTCTAGACTCAGAGGTATTGTGTAGATAGGCATTTATTGAACTGAATGATCTGTACTCACCAGAAGTAAACAGTATAACTCCGGAGCTACTACCGCCGCCAATCGCGTTGGCTCCTGCTGGATCTCCCCAAAGATTATCAAGACCACTAGACGTAGCAGTGTGCAAGTTGAGGAAGCTGTTTTCTATACCCAACGAGCCAGAAGTATATAGATTGCTCCACCCACTAACTTGTATTGGATTATAGATGGTGTGCAATATCATACCTGAAGAAGAACCACCGGCTACAGCATAAGGGCCTGATGCAGGATCTCCCCAAAGGTTGTTTAGGCCACTACTTGCTAAGAAGTAAAGCGGCATAGATTCTCGCTCTCTCTTTTCTCCACTAGTATGAAGTATTATTCCACTTATGCCGCCAATGTTGGCAGTGTCTGACTTAACAAAGGCATGTTCTAATCTTATATGAGCAGAATGTATGTCAATCGCGGATTCAAACGCACCACCAGAAGGATAAACTAAGTCATACTGCAAAAACATTTTGTCAATGTCTTCTGAAGTATACCTAGTGTTGAACTCTTTTGACCTCTTACTAGTAGGGAATACTGCCCAAGACTCAGAGGTGTCGAAAAGACTATTCTCATTAAATGTACTGTCTAGCCTGAAAATTCCGCCGGACGGCTTGAGGTAGTGTATTGCTCTGTTTACTAATCCGAAGTTGCTTCCAACATAACTCTGCGGATCTTTGTTGCGCGTGTATAGACTGACTATTAGCTTTGGCCCTATAGTTCCGTCATTCCAAACTATGTCATTATTTGTCTTGTGCTCTATAACACTTTCTACAACAAGAGCTCTTTCGGAAAATTCATAACCTCGTGGTAATGCTTTGCTAATTCTAGGCACTATTGAGTGGAAGTTAGCGTGCGCATCACTTAGGTTGAATCGTAAGAAGTCATTTTCTATTTGGGTATGATATGCTACTCCGCTAGTAACATTACTAGGCATAGTTTTTTGAGCTTTATTTATGTAACTATCGCCATCACTCTTGATATTAAATCGTACAAAATCCCTGCCGGATCTCTGAGTAATAATATTAAAGTCTGGGGAGAACATTGCATATCTGAAAGCTCCCAGTTTCCAATCTCTGGTATTTTCGTTTAACCTATCCCACAACTTGAAGGAGTCGTTGCTATACGCCTCGCCTGATTGCCAGTATTTGTTTCTATGGTTTTCTAAGAATGTGCTTACGTTTGCTTCTTGTTTGTCTAAGTTGGCTCCAGTCCAAACCAAGTTGCATTGGTCAGACCAGCCGAAGTCAGTAACAAACATGTTCATTCCCACTCCAGATCCGGGGGAATTACCAACCTTGAGTGTGCTGTCACCAATGTTTACTTCTAGACCATTAGCACCACTCGCCCTAACAACATCCCAATTATTTTCAGCCTCATTGTCAGTATAAAGTTTAAGAGGGTAGGGATCTCCACTCTGATACGTGGCGACTACAGACAGTGGATAATAATATCCGCTATATTGTAATGTATCTGTGACCTTATATGTAGTTCCGTCAGTACCCTTAGCTATCAGCGTTAGGAACTCGTCTTCGTATCCTAATAATAGTTCAACGTCATTACCATTATCCCACTTAGAAACAATAACGCCAGAATCAAACAAATTATAAGATGCGCCGCTAACATTAATATCAGGGCTAAATCTTACGAACATACTAAATGCTTGACCTAAATCTACGTCCCCAAAGTCTAGGTAAGAATTCGATCCGGAGGTTCTTACAGCATTATTGTATCCATCTGTGATTCTTCCGTATAATTCGTGAGATGTGAAATTATCCGTTGCGTCGGAATCATTTACTAACGCCGTCCAATCTATAGTCTCATAGCCATGTGAGTGGGTAGACAGATTACTGCTAAACAAACTAGAGTTTTTGAATCTCAGTCCTAAGTTTTCTATATGGTGAGAAGAGTAAGTAGAGGTGATAGTACCAGTCAAAGAACCTTCTCTAGGAAGTATACTGGTGCCATCATCATAATTAAAATCAAAATATCCTGATAAGAATGGGCTGTCTAAGAATACTCTTTCAAAGTCTAGGCTAAATTCTTTAGTGAATGGAGTCTTCGCAGACCCTTGATATCCTCGCCATCTTCTTGCATGATTTGACTTGGCGGTTACTGGAGTTTTGAACCCATGAGGTATGGCTTCTATCTTAGATATTGGAGCAAAGCCTGACCCGGTGTTAAGCATTGAGTCATTCGTCTGCCTATTGGTTGGATATACCTTGGTTTCATCCATTTCACCATTGACAATTCTAATGTCATCATGGCCTATCGTATGAAGCTTGATGGCGTTAGCGGGCGCGTAGTTCAAGCATAATTCTATTTCTGCTACAGACGCTCCGCTAGGAAGTGGGAATATATCTAGATTTATATGCTCAAAGTATGAGGTGCTAGAATACTTTTCTGGAGAGCCCACAGAAGGGTTCGTTTCGTATATCTTTAATGGTATCTCATACCACTCAAAGTTAGTGCTGTTTACGGAAACCGCAGGAAGCTTGTAGTGATCTCCAGCAGCGATATCAAAAGAACTTGTCTCGTAATACTCAGACATGTCACCAAGAGGAGTACCGCCAAGGGGTTCATGGTCAGCGTTGTTGTAACCTGAGATTGTTGTAGATCCAGTACCAACCGATTCGTTTTGTAAAAATCCTCCTACTGCAGACGTTACATTAAGCAAGCCATCGTCGCTATAACCCACAACGTCTATTGCATAGTCTCTTGTGCCTACTGCTTTTTTAGCCTTAACCTTTAGCTTAACCGACTCTACTTCAAAGAAATTGTCATCTATAGGGAGTGGGCCTTGTCCGGCGGTGTTAAAGCTGCCGCTACCCACAATACCAAACGCAAAAGCGCCATCAAACAAACCAAATACTGCTTCAGGGGCTTGATGCCCAAACTCAAGAACCAACTTGCCTGAGTCAGCAACTCCAAAGGTAGACTGCAAATTAACATACCTATCGGATTCTGTGCTAAGTAAATCAGTCAGCAAACTAGCAGCTCCAGTTGCGCTGATATTGTTTCTTGACCCAAGGGCGTCCTGCCATACGCTACTGGAAGTAGGATATATACCAGTATCAAATGTGGCAAGCTTGAAGGCAGTAGGCTTTATACATTTTTCTAGCCTGTGTCCAGTTGGAGTAACTTCTATATATAGATTAGTCCTTTCGCCGGTTGCGTTTGTCAGACCACTGTTACATATTTCAATAGCCGTAATTCTAATATGATTAAGCATATCGCTTATGACGGTCTTATTCAGTGTCGTACCAAGAGGGGCAGAACCAAGAGAAAGATAATCATCTTGTTCGTTTATTACTGACCTTGAAGCGTCTGCTTCTTCAAAGCCACCACCAAACCCACGATCAAACGCATCGTCCAAATCTTTTATAGATAGATTAAAGTTAAGGGTGTAGCCAGTATCAGTAGACATATCGGGATATAAATCATCCCAAAAATCAAGTAAAAACCTGTTTTCTTTTGGCTTTCTAGCTATTGTCATATAGCCTTTGCTAAGTGATTCTCCTGTGCTAAAATCAGCATCACCTCTAAACACAATATCTTCATATTGGATAAGTAAACTTCCATCTGGTGCTTCCAGTTTAATATCTGAAACTGTGTATTCAGGAGAGGTTTGACTTAGCCTATTATTTTTAGGAGCCGCTGCTCTCATTATAAAGGTGCTGTCCTTCGCTACCACAGGCTTGGGAACTGAGCACTTATATCTGAACTCGCCACTCGTATGAATTGAAGACGGGGTTATGAACGTGTTGGCATCAGAGACTATATCACTTTTGCTTCCGGTCTTATGGAAAGTACCTGTAAAGATACCCTCATCAATACTCTGGAACAAATTAGATTGAATATTGGTTTCGCTTATAAAATGATTATCGCCATTAGATGTTATTACATCTGCAGTGGGATACATTTTTTGGATACATCCATATTCGGGAAAATCTCCAATAAACCTTTCTGAGTAAGGAGATAAAGAGACCACACTAGAGAATTGGCTCTTACTAAATACGACATTACCTATAAGCTTGCCACCAATAGAAGATTCAAAAGTTGGGTTGGCTTTGAATACAGTTTCTACCTGTAATCTTGGTGTCGCAACACCACCCATAGCTCTTGTGCGAAGCGCTGGAGTGGCCGAAATGGTGACTTCTTGTGTTACTTCTTTACCTAGTATGGCTGCGATAGTAGATGGTGCCGCTGAAGTAATGGTAGCAGATATAGCAGTTGGCGCAGAGCTAAGCTTGGCATTTATTACACCAGCTCCATTATCATTTTCTAGGGCTCCGCCTAGTCTTTTAACGCATAAGCACTGTAAAGACATGTTTTTTCCTTGTTATATTAAAGAACTTGCTCTCTAATTTGAGCATCGCCACCTTGAGTAAATCTAATCTGCTTAATTTTTTCGCCTACTTCTGCGAGAAGTTCTTTCTTTACTTCATCCTTTAGATTTGCAAGGAATCTTCCACCTCTTAAATCTACATTGACATTAGTGGTATCTAGCTTAATCTGGAATTTGGTGTTGTTTAGTTTATCTATACTTTTCTGTAAAGATGAATTAAATCTATCCAGACCTTTAACTAATTTGTTGACCACGGCTGGGTCTATAGCAGCAACCATTCCAGCTCCGCCTCCACCTACGGCCTCACCCCTATTCATGGCTCTTACCATTTGTGCGTTGTTGCCTGCTGCCATACCCCTCCTGCTAACAACTCCTTCGCCCGGAGTAAGCATAGCTGGCACAGTATCAGTACCTCTAGGTTTGAAGAAATCTATGCCATTATTAGCATATACAACGCCGCCCTTACTTAATAGCTGCGCATTGCCTGCCGCCATTTCTCTGTTGAATATTACATTGGCCCTATCAACATTAATTTGAGCTTGCTGTACAGCGAACTCAGCCATCATGGCAGCATTTTCACCCATGTTGCCAAGTGTGCCAGCTAACCGTCTTTGTTGTGCCTTTATCGCTTCCTCTTCTGGGGTTGTACCCGCAAGAATTTGCGCACTTCTTGGACTGTTAACACCGCGAGCATTTAATGCTGCCGATGCCGCTTGTTCTAATAGACCACCAGTACCGCCAACACGACCGCCAAACAGTGTTTGCACGCCGCTTTCAGCCATTCCTTTTATATTGTTAAACGCAGTCGCAAGCCCTTCAACTCCAAACAACGCCTTGGCAAGCGCTTCGTTTCCTGTGGCAAGCGCAGCCGTTGCACCAACGCCCATGCTATCTTTGAGGAATTTCTCCATATCTCCGCTAATAGCCGCCTCAAGAGCGTCCTGCTCAAGTTTATTTTTCTTCTTTATAATTTCCAGAGATTCTCTGTTTATGGCTATTAACTCTCTAGTCGTGCCTATCAGCTCTTTTTGGGCTGTTAACAATTCTTTTCTTCTGTCTGCATCAAGGCCGGCGTTACCAGCAAACCCACCTGCGCCAGACTGCATACTTTGCAGAGCGAAGTTTTGTAACATCTGATTAGATATAGCTTGTAGCTCTGACGCCGATCCTGATCTGATCTCGTTAAGACCAAGTCTTTTAGTTGTGACGTTAGCCTTGTCTAGGGCTGCTTGTTTTCTAAGCTCTGGAGTTACTGAAGCTCCGCCAAATTCCGCCATTATTTGAGCTGCTTCAAGCTGCAAGCTGATGGCTTGCTTTTGAGCCGCCATGAACTCGTGCTCTAATTTTATTCTCTCTTTGGTAAGTTTGTTTATTGTGGCTTCGTGTTTCTGCAATGCCTTCAACGACTTCAAAGCGCCATCACCAAGCTTGGCTATATCCGCACTAGTTTCTTTCAGAAACTTAGAGAAATCAAAAGATCCAGATCTAATCGCTCTAAGGTCTTCTGGTTTTAGTTGGTCAATCTTAGACTGTACAATCTTACCCATCTCACTGTTTGGATCTATACCAAGATTACTTATCAGATTTGTTCCAAGTGTATCTTTTATACCTTGGTCTGTCTGCCCAGCACTAAAATTCATGTTCTGCATGGCGACTGGTAAGGCTGATATGAAGTCTTGCGCCTGAGAGAGCTGGTCAAACTGATTGCCAAGCGCCTGTCCAACTGCAGATCCACCGCCCAATCCAGCATTATTAAGAGCAGAGAACGCCTGAGCTCTAGCATCAGCGAGAATACCCTTGTCAATATCGCCCATTGCCACGTTCTTGAGAGTTTCTTCTAACAGCTTGATAGCTGGGCCTAATTGACTTGACCCAGTAACTAGGCTATTAGCAAAATTATCTACCGCTACACTTGCCCTATTAAATACAGATATAATTTTCAACTGGTCGTAGTTTGCTTTCGCCACTACTTCAGCGGCACGAGCCATGCTAAATGCAGCCTTGGCAGCGTTTATAAGCTGCTTCTGCATCTTGCCTAGTTCTATGTTGCCTTCGCCCAAATTCCCCGCAAGCCTAGCGGATATCGCATCTAGTTCTGCTTCAGTTTTTGCATTAGCGCCAGCGGCCATAGCTAAGGATATTAAAGCACCATTTGTTTCGTCTATGCTCTTTTTGCGTTCATCTTCGTCCATTATGTTATTGGCTAACTCGTTTGCTCTGCCTATCCTGTCGCCAAGTGCTCCGGCGTTAGCCATATTAATGTCGCCCGCCTCCTGAGCCGCCTTTAACTCAGCGCTCGTTCTTTCACGAATATGATCTATTTCAGCTTTTGATATTTTTTCTTCTTCTTTTCTTCTTATCTCGCCGGGGTCTGTCTGAGACATTCCAAACAGCCCTCCTCCAATCATACCGGCCATAACACCAATTGGGCCTAAAGCCATGCCGGCCATACCGCCCATCATGGCCATGTTCATTACTTCAGACATTGCCTGTGCGTCAACTTTACTATCAATCTCTCCACGGGCTCTATCAAAGTCTTTGTCCTTGAGTGCTCGCTCCATCTCCCTTTCGGCAGCTTGCACCATCATTTCTGATAACATTTGGAGTCCCATGACTGCGCCCATTGCCATGTTGCTCATGGTTTGTAGGCCGGCTCCCGCCTTATGCGCATAGTTGCTGAAAGATTTTAGCGCATTTATACTGCTCCTAAGAAAGCCGACCTTTTGTTTTTCTGCGCTCATAGATTGCTTAGTGGCTGTTAGTGCTGCTTGCTCGACACTTGCTCCATTTTTAGTGGCTTGTGCAAATGCTTGCATATACCTTGAGGCAAGAACCTGCCGCTGTGAAAAATCGTCAGTACTTCTTCTTACGGCTTTGAGTCCTTGATTAAAGATATCAAAATCCGACTTACTTAAAGAAGCCTTCATTATTGATCTTTGTTCTTTGTACGCAGCGGATAGTATTTTTGCCTGAGTAACAATTTCTTGCTGTGTTGCGCCACTCTTTTTTAATACTGACATATGCGCAACTTCTCTTCCGACCTTATTTCCCAATACCTGCAAGTTTTTCTTCTCTGTTCTAGTCAGATTTCTTGATACCTGTACAGCATTTTGAGAAGCTTGAGCCGCCAGCCTATCAGCTTCCGCCTTTTTGCCTGCGGCTATTTGTGCCTCAAGCATTTCCATGTTGAAGCCATCTACCTT